>Ga0256835_1000580_pt1 | contig 26329 bp, 26 predicted proteins | sample PIR30metaG_FD_185972 | JGI IMG/M metagenome (GOLD analysis project Ga0256835, IMG submission 185972) | Hydrothermal vent microbial communities from East Pacific Rise, Pacific Ocean - PIR-30 | ecosystem: Environmental > Aquatic > Marine > Hydrothermal vents | place: Pacific Ocean: East Pacific...
AATAAAAAACACCAACAATTATTTACAAACCCCCTCCACATTCCCCTAATCTATTAATCTAAAACAAACAAAAACCATCTCATTCCCCCATATCCCAAACATAAAACCAAAAACACTACAAAACACGTCAAATACTATAAACATCCACACAAAATATTAGAAATGGTCCCCCGGCGGGGATTCGAACCCCGGGCCTGCCGCGAGAGGGGGGGACACCCTGTCTCCGAACCGGCTGCCACGGCTTCATCTCTGGCGGATGCCTGGTTGGCCGTGGGCCCTTCTAGGGGCTACAGCCGGCCGCTCTTCCGCTGAGCTACCGGGGGTCTAGGTGTGTAGATTTTCGGGATGTTTTTTATACTTTTCTGGGTAGTGGTGTGCCGTACCCCGGTTGTGCGTGGTGTTTTTGTTATGATTGGTTATAGTATGTTTATATTACCGTGTGTCCATAGATATTCCGATGAGGTATGAGGGGTAGGCTCGCCGCGGCCGCCGCAGTAGCCGTTGCCCTGGTCGCCGCCGTTCTCTACTTCGGCGGCTTCGGACACTTGGATAGCCACAGGGTCTGCGTCCCCCATATAGTAGCTGACGAGGGTGTCGCCGGCGTCGACGTCGTGCCTCTGAGTGGGTCTAGAGCGTGCCCCGCCAGGTACCGCATCTCTGTGAGGGTAAAGCCCGGCTACCGCCTCGAGGGCGTGGAGGTCGGTGGCAAGGCCTACGAGGTGGGCTGGAACGCCGCCTTTATCACCGTGACCCTTGAGGAGAACGCTACGGTCAGGGTGTATACGCGCAGGCTCGTATACAGCGTCGAGCTCACCGGCAACGTGAGCGGCCCGGTGCTCGTGAATGGGAGCAGGGTGAGGCTGCCGTGGAGGGCTGAACTGCCCTACGGGGCGGTGCTGAACGTGACGCCGCTGCCGGGCGGCTGCCTAGAGCCCCTCAACCACTCCACGGTGCTCAGGGTGACGGGGAGCGTAGAGGCTAGGCTGGCATGGAGGGTTAGGCACATAACCGTAGGCGTGTGGGGCAACTATAGCGGCTCTGTACTTGTTAATGGAACGCGGTACCAGGTGCCCTTCAACCTTACCGTGCCATGCGGTGCATCGCTCAACATAACACCGGTGGGCGGCCAGCGGGGGCTTTGGCGAATACTACCTCTTAACGGGAGTTTTCTCCTCACAGCTAGAGAGAATGTTTCACTGGGCCTCTACTGGCTACTTCGTTGTGACGGCGTCCTGGTTACGGCTAACGTGCCCAATGCTAGTGCGTTGGTGGATGGTGTGTTGAGGGGGCTTCCGTACTGTGCTCGTCCGCCTGTGGTTGTGGAGGGTGTGTTTGGGGGGCCGGCTATTAATGGTACGCACCGGTGGTGGCTTGGCTGGTGCTGGGTGGAGGAGCGTGGGAAGAGGTGGTGGTGGAGCTACGGGGTGAACGGGTCGAGGCTACGGGTGGAGGGGCCGGCCAACGTAACACTCTACTACCTGCCGGGGCTTAGGGGGCTTCCGTACGTGGAGAGGGTGTTGGAGTTTCCTAAGCCGTTCTTCGGTATGTGTATGCTTCACCCAGGCGGGAGTGTGGAAGACTGGGAGGTCAAGGATGGCTGGCTCCACCTCTATAACCCTAGGGAGTGCATGTTCAAGGGGGAGAACAAGGAGCTTGGGACTCTGATAGGGACTTTCTGGCTCAGCCCCGAGGTCGGCGCAGTCGAGGTGGAGGTGAACGTAACGGACTGGCCAGAGTACGAGCAGAACGCGGGGATAGAGGTCTTCGTGCTGAAGGGAGGTACCCTGCTAGGAGCCGCAAACGAGACGAATACTCTCTGTGCCATGTGTGAGCCGCCGAGGGTAACCCGGATACTTTTCGGAGGTAAGGTGAAGTTCATCTTAAAGCAGGTTGGTGAGGGTAGCTGGAGGGGCAAGTGGGTTGCTACGTTCTATAGGTGGGAGCCTACTTGGGGGCTAGTAGGTATACAGGGAAATGGCTATGACGTGGATAACTATTACAAGATGTATGACCGGGAGCTCTTCAGGCTTCCGAAGAACGGGACGTTCGTGCACATTAAGATTCTTGGCAAGAACCCGATTGTGTATAATGCGTATTTGAGGGTTGTGGGGGTTATCCCGGTGGAGGCCGTTGAGGGCGGTTAGGATAGTTTTTGTCGCTGTTGTCCTTTCGGTAGTTGTTCTCGGCTCAGTTCTTTCTGTTGCGGCTCCTAGGCTCATATACAACACAATTAGCGCGGAAATAGCCAAAATGATGCGTCCCGGGGATACTTCTCCTAGGACTGTGGCTTATGCTGGGTTTGGTAATTTGTATCCTAAGACGGCGATTTTTGATGCTGACGAGTATCCGGGGCTTTATGCGTGTGAGGTGGGTAGTGATTGGAGCTTGGTTACTCAGCTTAGGGGGTATGGGCGTGCATATGTCAATGAGGAGGCTCTTTACGGGCCGGGTAGCATGAAGGCTACGCTCGGGGGCTATATCAGCATGAGTAGCGGCAACTACTGGGTGTACGGTGCCTCGAAGACCGCGCACATCTCCGGTGGCCAGGTGCCGGTCAAGCTCTGGTACGAGGGCTCTAGGATGCTTAAGGCGACTATAACTGGCTGTGAGACGTATCCCTGCGCGGCCCTGATAAGCACGGAGGTGGATGGCGCCTGCTGGCTGGTTAAGGGTGATAGTGGCTCCAGCGGTGGCGGTGGCGGCGGGGGTGGTAGTTCTCCGTCTCCGGATGTTGCTGTGTTTTTCTGGGGCGTGGGTCTCAGGGGTGGCGTGTATTTCTTTCCGTGGGTTCACGACGTGGTGAGGTATGGGGGTAATGGGACTTCTGTGTCGTGGTATAGTGGTTCCTCCCATAGGGTGGGCATCTCTGCTAGCGGGGGGTCTGTGAAGCTAATTTATCTGCCGTTCCTGGAGTATAACAGGTCTGGCTATAGGGTTGGTTTCTCGGTCGGCTATGCGGTTGTGGGTGGGAAGTATCCGGTGGACGTCAAGGTGGAGGCACGGCTTAGCAGGTATTTTACTAGTGGTAGCGGCACCCTATACCTGTGGAGGGCTGACGGCGGCATTCTTAGCGGGAAGGTGTGGGGGGACACGTCGGGTTATAAGTGGTTTAGCGTGAGCGCCTACGTGAACGGTACATGGGTTCCCGTATACCTGTATGGGGGTAGGTTCACGGCCACCGTCCTCAGGGTGAGGTTCAGGGCGGCCTACGGAGACCATAACAGAGCCACCCTGCACATATACACCGGCTCGTACAGGGACGCCTCCTTCAGGTACATGGTGGTGAGGCACAGCGGCCAAGAGGCCAAGTATGAGACCCCGACAGCCGTGCTCGCGCTCGAAAGAGGGGTATACGACGTCTACGTCTACTTCGCCTCTACGGCTAGGCCTAGGGGGTTCTACGTGGTGCCGGGCGGGCTCGTCTACGTGTCGAACCTCACGGGGGTCGGGGAGCCTGTGGTTAGGCCGCTCACAGGCCCGGCGGGGGACGTGGAGTTCACGGTGTACATGGGTGGGGACTTCGAGGCTGGGAGGTTTAGGCCGGACGGGGGCGCGTTGAGGGGCTACAGGGAGTCCATGTATATGGGGATGGGCGCGGAGGCGCTCACGGGGGTCGAGGCCCTGGTGTTCGGCCACCCCGGCGAGATGGCCGCCCTGCTGGCGACGAACACGTCCACCCTCTACCTCCACGACAACACTACAGAGCTGGTATACGACGTCTCCGGCATAAGGTTCGCCATAACACCGGTGGAGCTCAGGGTGCTATCAGTAGAGAGGCTGGGGGACAGCTACAACATCACATTCGAGCTAGTCCCCCTCTATCTAGACGGGAAGCTTGGAAGCGATGCACCCGTATACCCGGGCGGGGCCGGGGGCCTGGCGTAGGCTACGCGTAGGGGCTGGCCGGCACCTATAGCGGTATTGCGTTGGTGTCTGAGAGTAGGCCTTTGAGCTCCTTGCGTCTGATGGCCTGTGCGTATTCGTCGTCGACGTGTATCTCTAGGACGCCGTTTGTTCGTGCGACGCGTGCTAGCCAGTCTATGCCGCGTTGTGAGGCGATGGCGGCGACTATGGTGTTTACCTTGTTCTCTAGTTCCTGTGCCAGCCTCTGTATCTCTTCTCTACACCTGCCGCCTCGGGTCACGACTAGGATGTCTACGTCGCGGCCATAGTACTGTTGCTGTGTAATGAACTCCCCGGAGGCGAGGTCTGCGTAGTATACTCTCTCGGTGCAGGAGGTTGATAGGAGCTTGTCGGCGACTATTCTTGCGAGCCTATACTTGAAGCGGTCGTAGTCGCCGCCGTAGACATAGCTGCCGGAGAGCGTGGCCTGTCTCAGCTTGTCGGCGAAGCCGTATACGAGCTCCTCTAGCTGGCGTCTCAGCAGGGGGCTGTCATCCACTTCTTTCTCCGTGTCTAGTGTCTCGGCGGGGTCTTATTTTTGTGGTGGCCATAGCCTGATTGCGTTGAGGCTTGAGAGGCCGCCCCGCCTGGCCTTCCTGGCGACGAGGCGGGCGTACATGTCGTCTATGTGGATCTCGAGTATTCCGTGGCGCCGGGCCCTCTCGGCGGCGTCGGGCGATACCTCATGTAGGGCGTCCGCTATGAGTGTGTTGAGTGTTATTTCGAGGTGCTTGGCTATGAGCGATGGGTCGCCTGGCGGCCCGCTTGTTATCACCATTAGGTCTATGTCGCTGCCGTCGCTGAGGCCGCGTACTACCTCGCCGGAGGAGAGGTCGGCGTAGTAGATCTCCCTTATCCAGGGGTGCTCTAGTGCTAGGTGCTCGGCGAGTATGCGTGCTACCTCATATTTCAGTCTGGGGTATTCTGCTCCGCTGCCGTCGCAGTATAGGGCCGCGGCCTCCGCTATCCTCTTCTTTAACATTGTCAATGTTTCCTGGGAGAATATCTTAGGCATATTTACAGGATTTTACTATGAATAAGGCGTAGATATATATGTTTCTGTAAAAGAGGGGGCCGGTGCTCCACGCGTACCCCGGGGGTCTAGGCTCTGTGAAAGCCTTAAAGCCTGCGCCGCACCCCTATCCCTGTGTCTCTCCTGAGGCTGGTGTATAGGGTTTTCCAGGTGGCCTACGGCGTTGCGGCGGGGAAGCCCCTAGCCCTCTCGGACATGAACGATGTGGACGGGATAGCCAGCGCGGCCCTCTATAAGAGGAAGGAGCCTGAAGCGGTGGTCGTACTAGCCTATCCCTCCGAGGTGAAGAAGAGCCTTGTTCTACGGGCTGTCTACTGGGACTTTGTAGCCGACCTGCCGTGCCCGGGTAGGGCGAGGTTTAGGGCCGACCACCATGAGACCAATAAGCCCTGCGCCGACGTGGAGTTCTATGACCCGGAGGCGCCTGCCAGCGCGGTGCTAGCTCTTAGGGGGCTGGGCCTCGTGGGCGACCCTGTCGCCGAGAAGCTGGCTGCGGTGGCGGTGGAGACCGATACGGCGAGGATAGAGACGCGTGAGGCGGAGCTCCTCGACGCCGCGGTTAAGGGCGCGAGCTATCGGGGCAGGCTCTTCCTGGTTGAGAGGCTGGCTAGGGAGGGCCTCCGCGTCCTCGAGGAGCCCAGGGTTAGGGAGTGGGTGGAGCGCCACATGGAGGTTAAGAGGCGTACGGAGGAGATGGCTGGGAGGCTTCCTCTACGCCGTGACATGCTCGTCCTCTTCAGGCGCGACCTGGGCCTCTCGTACAGGTATCTATCGATACTCCTGGAGAGGCGTGGCGCGGACTTCACGTTTATCGTTGTCCCCAAGCCCTTCTGGGCCTACAGGGTCTACGCGGGGGCGCGGCATGACTCGCCGAGGGACGCGGCGCTGGTGGCGAGGCGGCTGGGGGGCGGCGGCCACAGGTACGCGGCTGGGGCCTTCGTGAGAGCGTTCCCGCGGAGCAGGGCGCTCCATCGTATACTCTCTGTGCTCAGGGATTACCTCGGGTCAGAGCGCCTCGAGTTTGTGGTAGTGGAGGATGCCGACAGGATTATTGTCAAGGAGCTCTAGGAGCTCATTGGCGCGGCCGGCTTGAGGGGGAGGTGTGCTCCGGGATGGCGAGGCTCATAATGGTTCTCGGCGCCCTCCCGAGGCCCGTGGGGAAGACCGGCTTCGTCCTGGCCCTGCTCTGGGGTCTCAGGGAGATCGGTGTACGGGCGCTCCCAGTAAAGCCTGTGTCCCTGGTTGACTGGTACGCGGACTATGACCTCTACCTGAGGTGGCGGGAGGAGGGAATGCCGTTCCCCCGCGAGGCGCTTGTATTCCAGGAGGCGGAGCCACGGCTCGGAGTCGAGGAGGCGAGCCCCGTATGTATCGTGAGGACGCCGCTGAACCCGGGCTACTTCCTCGAGGCCGGGTCGCCGGGCCAGCTCTACGTCTATGAGGCGGACGCGTCGAGGAGCAGCGTGGTCACGCGTATAACGCTGCTCGGGGAGGAGAGGGTCGGCTACGCGCTGGTCAACGGGAAGCTGCTGGCGCGGGGGGCCGCCAGGATCTCAAGGGAGGAGATTGAGCGGATAACGAGGAGGCTTGACAGGGTGGAGAGCGTATGGGGCTACGGCGAATACGCGGACGCGGTGGCGGCGAACTCTGCGATAGCGGTTGCACGAGGGGTGGAGTGGCTCTCGGAGAAGAGCCTGGCCGTCGTGGCGGAGGGCCTTGGGGATGCAGCCTTCATACCTGGCGTGACCAGCGATGTACACCTGGTCGTCGCAATATACCCGGGGAGTGCACTGGTCTACGACCCCCTGAGGTACCTCTCCGCGGTGGCGGTCAGGGGGCGCTCGGCCAGGGCCCTCCGCTTTAGGGATATCTTCGAGTTCCTCAGGCCCAGGGGGGTGTACCCGCTGGAGCCCGTGTCTAGCGGCATGCTTCCAGAGGACATCTATAGGAGAAACAGGGTGAGTGTGGAAAAAATCCTGGGGTTCCTGGAGTAGGCTACCTGGCGCCGTGGTTGGTGTGCTTGGGCTGGGGTATCACGGGGTAGGGTATGTACTCGATGCCGGGCCTGTTGTGGGGGGCCTGGGGGTAGAGATCCATGAGCTGGTATATCTCGGGGGGCAGCTCGGTCTTTATGTTAAGCCCGAGCTCCCTGGCCTTCTCCACGGTTATCGGGTAGTCGTGCGTCCACCTCCCCTCGGTGAGGATCCTGGCTAGCTCCCACGCCTTTTCCTCGCCGAGACGGTCCTTGACGAGCTCGTAGATGAACTCCTGTACCTCCTTTATCGCCTTCTCGGCTACGTCGGCTATTATCAGCGTCTTGTCGCCAGCCTCCTTGCCCTTCATCTCGGCCACCTTGATCACGCTGGGTGCCGGGACGTTGAAGCCGGGCTCTAGTGCGAGCTGGGGGTCCAGGGGGCCGAGGACGGCGTTGGGGTCCATCCATATCTCGTCCGCCGCCAGGGAGATGAGGGTGCCGCCGCTCATCGCGTAGTGCGGCACTATGACCACGGTCTTCGCCTTGTGGTGCTTGAGGGCGCGGGCTATCTGTGCTGCAGCTAGGACGAGGCCGCCGGGCGTGTGGAGGACGAGTGCTATCGGCATGTTGCTGGGCGTGGCCCTGATCGCGCGTATCACGGCCTCGCTGTCATCTATGTCTATGAACCTGAATATGGGTATGCCGAAGAAGCCTATCTTCTCCTGCCTGTGTATGAGCGTTATGAACTTCATCCCGTACTTCTTCTCCATCTTTGCGAGCAGTGAGAGCCTCATCATCCTGAGGCGCCAGAAGTTGTAGGAGGGTCCGAAGAACATTGCGAGCAACAGGAGCCAGAAAAGCAGGCTTATGGGGTCGAAGAAGAGCGGTGTGACCGGCTGGGGCTGCGAGGCCCCTAGCACTAGCTGTGCCGTGCCAATCATGTTCTCACAATGTATACTAGTGCAGGTAAACTATTTGTAAATTTTTGGTATACTTTCAATGTGTCAAAAAATAAAAATCCCCTCTTCGTAACCCTGGCCTCACCGCTCACAGAGAGCTCCAGGGACGAGGCACGCCGCCTCCACAGGGAAGTCTACCGGAAGCTCGACGGCTACAGGGACGCTGGGGTCGTCTCCACGCCCGGCGAGGCCGGCCGCCTGAGGGGGCCGGGCGCCGCGCTCCTGGCCACGGGGGGGCACCGAGCAGCTAGTACTCGAGGCCTACGAGGCCGGGTTCAGACCCTACATCCTGGCAGCCCACCCCGGCCTCAACTCGCTTCCGGCATTGCTGGAGGCTAGGGCGGCTCTCCGCGAGAGGGGTTTTGCGGCGGCCACTGTGTACCTAGACTCTCTCACTCCGCCCCCGGCTATGAGGGCTCTCCCACGTGTCCTCAGTGTGGGGGGTGCGAGGCTCGGCGTTGTAGGCGAGCCTTCGCCATGGCTCGTAGCGAGCAGCATTGACAGGGCCAGGCTAGAGGAGAAGATGGGCGTGGCGCTGGTCGACGTAGACATGGAGGAGTTGTACCGCGGGTACCTGGCTGCACGTGTGCCGCAGAGCCTGGTAGACATGGTGGCTGAGAGGTGTTCGCTGCTAAGGAGCCGGGACGCACTGGTGGATGCGCTCCGGGTCTACGTGGCGCTACGCCAGCTGGCTCTGAGGCATCGCCTGGACGGGCTCACCTTGAGGTGCTTCGACCTTATAGGTAGGCTCGGGACGACCGGCTGCCTGGCACTGGCTATACTTAACAGCGAGGGTCTTACCGCGGGCTGCGAGGGGGACGAGCAGTCACTAGTGACTATGTATATGCTCTCAAGGCTGAGCGGCGCTCCCGCCTGGATGGCAAACCCGGCTAGGGTGGAGGGGGACGCCCTGCTCCTAGCACACTGTACAGCCCCCCTAGCATGGGGAGGCCCATGCAGGCTTACCACGCACTTCGAGAGCGGGATAGGGGTAGGTGTCGACGCCGCGCACCCAGGGGGCGAGGTGGTACTAGCGAGGGTCGACGGCCGTCTCGAGAAGATTGTAGCCGCTAGGGGCGTAGTGGCTGAGAGCGGGATGGGGCTGCCCGGCCTCTGTAGAACCCAGGTTCGCGTGAGGCTCGGGGTGGATCCCTGGGAGTTCCTAGAGGCTAGCCCGGGGAACCACCTGGTGGTGGCACCTGGGGCTGCCTGGCCGGCGCTGCGCCTGGCGGCCGTGGTCTATGGCATGGGGTTCCACGCGTTCAGCGCCTAAAGCCCACGAGCCTCTCTGCGAGCTCTCTGAGCGCCTGCCTCGCTATGCTGCGCAGCGCCGCCTCGGCCTCGCCGGCCGCCACGCCCCTCGGCCACCTGCCGTAGAATGGCGACTCCACTGAGGGAAGTATCTGCTCGAGCCCCGGTATCCTCCTGAGCTCGGCGACGCCCGAGTAGAGATCCCTTGCCGCCTCGAGTAGGTAGGGGTATGAGTACTCGAAGTCTCTGTACGTGGTCTCATACCTGCCCCGGTATATGGGGGCTGCGAGTAGCCGTCTAAGCCTCCTCGCCTCCTCCTCCCCCCGCAGCTCCAATCCCTCGAGTAGTGCCAGCACATCCCGTGACTCGGGGGCCCAGGAGAACTCTTCTACCCTCCTCCTCAGCGCGCCTACGAGCTCCCCGTAGTCGATTATACCCCATCCCTCCCTGGAGAAGCGGTTCGCGACCGCCTCCACAGCCCTGAGGGCTTGGTCCACGCCGCTCCACACAGTGTATACATCGTTGTCGAGGTCCGTGTGGTAGACCGGCTGGACGTGGTCGTATGTGTTCAGGGTGGCGGCTGGGAGGCCTGCCAGGGTGAAGCTATAGCTGTCGTATATCGCTTCGTCCCAGCCATAGGTGTAGCCGCCACCCAGCGTGTCCTCCAGGCCCCTCCGGTACCCAGGCCCTGAGGCTGAGACGTGGACACGCGGCCCCCCCAGTACGTCGAGGTTTACCACGGGCCCCAGGGACTCTATGAGCCCCCTCCTCTCGAGCCATGAGACGAAGCTCCTCGACCCCCATATCCAGTACCAGGGGCTATACCCGGGTGCACCGGACTCCTCCGCCCCGAAGATTACGTAGCTGGCGGCGTCCCGCAGCCTCTCCGCCGCCTCGAGGACTAGGGCGACGCCGAGCGAGTTGTCGGAGAATCCTGTGAGCCATTTGTCCATATGGGCCGTTACCACGACGCCCTCCATGTCCCCGGCATACACTACGCGGCTCTCGGCGCCGTGCCTGACGCTGGTCTCCGTGTATACGCGTACCCTGCCACCCCGCCGCGCGACACGGAGGAGGCGCATGCCGGCCTCGAAGCTCACCGAGAGCGCCGGGACGTAGGGCGGCGTGCCGCCGCCAAACCGGTAGTCCGTCGAGAGGGACATCACCATCCTCCTCACGCGGCCAGGGTAGGGGTCGTAGAGTATGACGGCCGCGGCGCCGTGCCTCACCGCCTCGATGTACTGCCATACCGCCTCGTCGAGCTTGCCGAACCACTTGAGGAGCACCACCCTGTCCTCGGCGTTAACCCCCTCCCAGTCCCGCTCCTCCAGCCCCTCGCCGGCATAAACCAGCTCCGCCTCGACGTCGCCGGAGGGCGTATATGGCAGGGCGACAGCCCTCACGGGCGCACCGGGGGCGTCGAGCTCGGCGTGCCTCTCCCCCCAGGACATGCACTCGAAGCGGTAAACCCCGGTGCTCAGCCCGAGCCCCTCGAGTACACCGCGGATGCGCTCGGCGGCCTCCGCCTCCTCCCGGCTTCCGGCGACGACGTCTCCTCCTCCGAGGATTCCCGCCTTGTCGAGGATCCCCTCGACCATAGCCTTCTTCACGGCAGGTTTATGAGGTGCTACCCTGTGATTAACCTAGCTATGTCCGAGGAGAAGTTGAAGCTAGAGAAGGCCCTGGACTGTATCGACGAGGCGATAGACACTATTAGGGGCCTTGTAGAGGGCGACGAGGAGCTCGCCGAGAGCGTGGAGGACATATTATATCACCTCGAGGAGGCGGGAGAGCTGCTCAGCACGCTGATAGGTAGGCTCGAGGAGGAGCCCTAGCCGGCCCCCTACCCCCTGTAGAGCGTTCTGAGCTTGGGGTGGCTCTTCACATACTCCACTAGGAGGAGCCTGAACATGTGTACCGTAGCGTATATGCTCCTCCTCAGAAAGCCCCTCCGGTAGAGCTCCCCGTCGCCGACGCGGCGTAGCGCCTGGACGCGGCCCCGCTTGGATGCTATGCGTCTCCAGTTCTTCAGCACGTTGAGCGTCGCCAGCGCGTATGCCGAGGCCTCCTTATACCGGGCCGTGAACGCCAGGAACGCCATGTTTAGGAATCCGAAGAAGAGTGTGAGGGGCAGCTGCAGCGCGAGGTTCGCGGCGTCGAGGTTCTTCACCAGGTTTGTAAGCCTGTTCCTGAAGCCGTAGAATAGCTTGTCCTGCCGCAGCCCGCCGACAAGCCCCCCCTTGTGGTACACTACGGCCTCGGGCACAAAGCGTACCTCGTATCCAAGCAGCCTAACCCGCCAGCTGTAGTCGGTGTCGTCGTCGTATATGAAGTAATCCCAGTCAAAGCCTCCAGCCCTGAAGTATACGTCCCGCCTTGTTATCAGGGTCGCCGAGCTCGCGGCGAAGACGTACATCGGCCTTGTAAACTTGTCTGCCTCCATCCCATAGCTGGTATACCATGTCCCCAGCATGTCCAGCGCGAGGCCCAGGTGGTCCATCCTCGAGGGGTCGCGCATCGACACGAGCTTCGCCTGTGCGACGCCGATACGTGGATCAGACTCCATGACCTCTACGAGCCTCTCGAGCCAGCCGGGCGTTACGACTATGTCGTCGTCCATGAAGACCAGGTAGCGTGACTGAGGGTCAGCGGCGAGGGCGCCCACGTTGTGGCTAGCCGCGGCGCCTATGTCGTGGTCGAAGTGTATGACCCTTATACGGGGGTCGCCGAAGCGCTCGGCCAGGCGTTCTTCGAGCCGCTCGGTGAGGCAGTCCACGACTACTACCTCGAAGTTCTCGTAGCCGGAGGATAGGATCGACTCGATGTTCCTCACTAGGTTCTCGGTGCCGTTGAAGTTTATGATTACGATGGAGACCTTAGGCTTATCCCCATCCAAGCCCTACACCCCCTCCACGGCTAGGCCGCGTGCAGCCTCCCTGGCCTGGGCGGCCGTATCATCCATGTTCATGTAGCGCCATGTGCCGAAGCGCCCTATAGGTATAACCCCGGCCTCGCGGAGGATGCGGCCAGCCTCCCCCACGAGGCGCCTGTACCCGTGCCTATACACTATGTACGCGTAGCGCCACTCCCTATAGGCCAGCGGCGCCGCCTCTGCGGCGAAGCCGAGATCCTCAACCCAGCCGGCCACCCTATCCGCCAGGCCCGGTGGGAGCCCCTCCCCCGGCGGCGACGAGACCTCGGCGGTCACCAGTACATGGCCCTCGGGGGCGGCGCGGTCGGTGTAGTTTGAGAGGAAGGCGAGCCTGTGGAAGGGTATATCCTCCTGGGGGAAGTAGACCCAGTGGTAGGGCGGCGCGTCGCCGGGCCCGCCGACGGCCACAACCGCTAGGGAGTTGTAGTCGAAAACGCCGCTGACTGCGCGCCTGCCGCCGGGGAGCAGGCGTAGGGTCTCCGGCATCGGCGCGGACGAGGCAACTATGTCGCCGGCGTACTCTCTCTCCCCGTCGCTGACCCTCGACACGCCGTTCTCCCGGTATATGGCCTCCGCCTCGAAGCCGGTGACGAGGCTGAACCGTCTGCCCCGCAGCCTGTCCAGGAGCCCCCTGATAACGCTGAAGATCCCGCCCTCCCTCGGGTAGTAGAAGTAGAGCTGGTGCAGGTAGCCCTCGGTCGGCAGGCCGACCGCCGACTTCATGACGTCCTCTAGCGGGGGCATCGGGACCCTGCCTGACACCCACTCCAGCGAGATCTCGCTCAGCGGGCGCTTCCACAGCTTCCTGTTGTAGGGTACGAGGTAGCGCTCGGCTATAGCGCTGCCGAAGACCGAGTATATCCACTCCTCGAAGTTCCCGGGGTCGGAGGCGCCACACCGCCTCCTGACGTATGCCTCCACGACGCCCTTCAGGATCTCGTAGCGCTCCTCCGGGGGTAGCATATAGATGCCGTTCTCGAAGGGGTACTTCACGTAGAGCCCGGAGTAGTATATCCGTGTATCCCTCCTATGCCTGACGAGGTTGCCGCGTCCCACCAGGTCTAGTAGGAACTCGAGCTTACCGGGATCCCGGGAGAAGAGTATGTGGGATCCGCCGACGTCCACGGTGTAGCCGTCGACCCTAGCGGTCTTCAGCAGGCCTCCAGGCTCCTCCTCCCTCTCAAGCACCACGACTTCGTGGCCCAGCCCAGTAGCCTCGAGGGCGAAGCTTAGCCCCGCCAGGCCCGCGCCAAGGACTACTACCCGCATAACCTGCTCAAGGGTGAGATGGGGGAGGACGGATAAGCTTTTGCCCTGTAGGGGCTGCGTGGCAAAGTTTAATCATCACCAGGGGATGTGCTATAGCGTGGACATTCCCGGGGAGCGGTGATGAAGAAGTCACGGATTATACAGCTCGCCCAGATAATCGTCGTGGTACTGGTATTCCTGTACGTCATATATGACGTGAACTTTCAGGAGCTCTATACGACGCTTACGAGCATCGACGTCTACGATATAACCTATATCGTGGTCTTCGAGCTGGCATACTTCCTGTCGAACTCCATGGCCTTCTGGATACTCTGTAGGAGGCGGTTCAACCTGAGCCTAGCCGAGGGGATAGGCGCCTCCATGCTGGCCTGGCTGGTCGACATACTCATACCCCTGGCCTTCATAGAGGGCGACATAGCCAGGATGCTCTTCCTGAAGACCAAGGGCGACTGGAGCTCGGCGGTAGGCTACACGCTGCTCTTCCGATTCCTCGTAAACGTGACCTTCACGGTGTTCATAGTCGTTACGACGCTGGCCTCGATAAACCTGGTCTACCTCTACAGCCAGTACTACGTCCTCTACGTCGTGGTGATCGCCCTCCTAGTACTCACCGTGGCCCTCCTAGCCCTCCTCATCTACGACACGGAGAGGGTCAAGAGGATCTCCGTCTGGGTGATACGGCGCTTCGCTGGCAAGCACGTGTTCATAGACAAGCTTGAGCGCGACGTGGTGCGCTTCCTCGACTCCATGAGGGACTCGCTGCGGGAAGCCCATGAGAGCAGCCTGGTGATATGGGGCGCAGTGGCTTTCCTACTCCTCCAGTGGATAAGCGGCATAATGACACCCTTCTTCTCCCTCCAGGCGGTCGGCGTCTACGTGAACCCTATATTCATCGCCCCCGGCTACTCCATATTGACGGTGTTCTCCCTAGCCTCCGTGGGCCTCCCCTTCATGGTTGGGAGCGTCGACGCGGCGCTGATCACCCTCTACCTCCTCCTAGGGGTGCCGAAGGAGAAGGCCCTCGCCGCCACGCTCATCGGCAGGAGCGTCACCATAGCGACCAGCATAGCGGTGATCTACCCCATAGGGATCTACTATGCCCGCCGGGTACTCTCGGTGAACAACCTTGACGAGCTGAAAGCCACGCTGGAGAGGATAATCAAGGAGTATAACATAAACATGCCATTCGCGGACACGCTGCTCGGGGGCAAGGGTGGTGGGGCCGGTGAAGGCGCCGGTAGTGGCGGTTAGCGCCCTGGTGAGGCGCGGCGCCGAGGTACTCCTCATAAAGAGGGCTAGCGAGCCGTGCAAGGGGATGTGGGCCCTCCCGGGCGGCAAGGTCGAGTATGGCGAACGCCTAGCCGACGCGGCGAGGAGGGAGATAGCGGAGGAGGTGGGCCTAGACGTGGCGCTGAGGGGGCCGCGCTGGGTGGTCGAGATCGTGAGCCCCCGGGAGGGCTACCACTTCGTGGTCGTGGTCTTCGAGGCGGAGTATAGGGGCGGGGCGGTCTCCGCCCAGCCGGGGGAGGTCGAGGAGTACCTATGGGTTAGCCCCCGGGATGCGCTAGGCCTGGGGCTAACAGCCTCTACACGGAGAATAGTTGAGGGGCTACTTGAACCTCCTGAGCTCCCTCGTAAGTCTACGGTTGACGCGCTCGGCGAGAAACTTGTCAGCGTCCTTGATCTCTGTTAGCGCGAGCACAGCCATCACGTGGCTGCATATACCCTTCATCCTGTAGCCCTTGCAGGTGCATACGAACTTGCCGTCCTCGTACCTGACCATGTGCTTGTTCCTCTTCCCTATCACGTAGTAGAGGTATGGGCTTATCTTGACGACGCGGCCCTCTTCGAGCAGCCAGGCTGCCTTACTTATCATCCTGCTGAGGGCCTCGTCGGAGATGTCAACCCTCGCCTCCCTCCTCCCGCCTCTTTCCTCAGCCATCCCACCCTTTCTAGGCCTGCAACCGATATAAGCCTGAGCCCCGAGGCGCCGCGCCAGGCAAGAGATATTTGGGGTAGGAGGGTTTTGGTATCGCGGTGGATGTAGATGAGGCTGCTGGTTGTATCAGACACGCATGACAACCTGGACGCGGTGGACGCGCTGCTCCGCTCGGTCGAGGGTGAGGGGTTCGACGCGGTGATACATGCGGGGGACATAGTATCCCCCTTCACGCTGAAGAAGTTCGCCGGGCTAAGGTTCTACGGGGTCTTCGGGAACAACGACGGGGAGAAGCTGGTGCTCAGCAGGATCGCCGAGGAGAACGGCATGCTGCTCGTCGAGCAACCCCTCCTCCTCGAGCTGGGCGGCTACAGGATAGCGGTTATACACGGCGTCAGGGGGGCCGAGGATACCCACAAGCTGGTCGTCTCGCTCGCGAAGAGCGGGGACTACGATCTCGTGGTCTACGGCCACCTGCATAGGAGCGATATCAGGGAGATCGCGGGCACCCTGATAGTCAACCCCGGCGCCCTGTCAGGCTACCTAGCCGGAAGGCGGACCTACGCGTGGGTGGACCTCGACAAGCGTGTCGTCGAGATAGCGGAGGTATAGGGAGATGGATCCGGGCGAGGTACTCGAGGCGATAAGGGCGGCGGCCCGGGAGGCTGCCGAGGCGGCGCTCCGTGTCGAGAGGGAGGGGAGACGCCTGGAGGTGGTTGGCCGCGGCGAGAGCGGCGACACCACGCTGGCTGCCGACAAGGCGGCCGAGGAGGCGGCTATAGAGGGCATAGTGGCCCGCGTGGGGTCGGCCCGTATAGTGTCGGAGGAGGTTGGCGAGGAGAGCGTGGGCGCGGCGCCGAGGTATACCTTCGTTATAGACCCTATAGATGGTAGCAGGAACTATAAGCGGGGGATGCCGCTGTACGCGGTCTCAATAGCGGCGGCGTCGGGCGGCACGCTCGGCAGCGTCGTGGCCGGCGTGGTCTACGCGCCGATGCTAGGCGCGGAGTTTTACGCCGCGGAGGGCCACGGGGCGTTTCTCAACGGGAGGGAGATCCATGTCTCCGGTGCAGCGGCGCTTAGGGGTAGCCTTATAGGTATAAGTACGACCCCGAAGGCCCAGTTCCTCCCCCAGCTGGTCGCCGAGGAGCTCGCCCGGCGTGGCGCGGTGCTTAGGAGCTGGGGGAGTGTTAGCGTCGAGCTCTCATATCTTGCCTCCGGGGGCCTCGACGCGTATCTAGAGGCGTGGGGCACGATGCGCGTGGTGGACGTGGCCGCCGCCCTCCTTATAGCCAGGGAGGCGGGCGCGGAGGCGAGGCTCAGGGGCAGGCTCTCAGACGACCCCCTCCTCGCGCTCGGGGAGAGGGTCTCCATGGTTGTGGCGTCGACCCCGGGGCTTGCGGACGAGCTGGAGGAAGCCTACGCCGAGGCGCTTGGCTGGCGCCCGCTCGAGGTCTTCGGGGTGATGGGGGTTGCGCCTCTACGCTGACGCCCACTGCCACCTCCACGAGTACAGCCTGGAGGAGGCTGGCAGGCTGGCCGAGGGCCACTATATAGCGGCCGTCTCGGAGGACTATGAGACGTCGCTGAGGACGCTTGAGATGGCCCGTCTCGGCGGCGTGTGGCCGTGTGTAGGGCTGCACCCCTGGGAGGTGGGGCGGCTGGCGGATCCCCTCGGGGAGGCGGAGCGCGTGGCCGCCCTGGCGGGCGAGGCCTCATGTATAGGGGAGGTTGGTCTTGATAGGCGCTTCGTCCCTCAGAGCTATGGGGAGCAGCTACCTGTTTTCAGGGTGATGGTCGAGGCGGCGGTTGAGATGGGCCTACCACTCAACCTGCATTCTCCGGGTGCCTGGCGCGAGGTCTACACGGTGCTCCGCGAGTACGGGGTCGAGAAGGCGGTTTTCCACTGGTATACGGGCCCCCTGGATCTGCTTCGCGAGATAGTGGGTGAGGGCTACTATGTCTCGGTGAACGCTGCGGCGGTCATCCAGGAGAAGATGCGGCGTGTAGCCAGGGAAGCCCCCCTCGAGAGCATAGTTGTTGAGAGCGATGGCCCCTACAGTTATAGGGGGCTGAGCCTGGCGCCCCCCATGGTGAGGGAGGCCGTCAAGGTGGTGGCTAGGGAGAAGGGCCTGGACGTAGAGGAGGTCCGTGCAGCCGTGCTGGAGAACACCTTCAGGCTCTACGGGAGGCCGAAGCCAGCCTAACGTATATCTCCCCGCTGTAGCCGTCCTCCCAGAGCCACGAGATGACGAGCCGCCCCTTGCTCCTGGACACGGCGTAGCCTCTAGGCCTAACCACGCGGGGCGAGTAGCTGCCGTGGAACTCCAGTACGTGCTGGTGCCTGCCGCGCCACGACCCCTTCACCCTGTAAACCTCGCCGTCAAACACTGTCCCGGAGTACCGACCCTTCACGGTGACCCTCGCCTTTACCCTACGCCTCTCGCCGCTCCACCGCAGCAGGCGGTAGGAGAAGCCCCCATCCTCCTCCCGGGCCTCTATCCCCCTAAAGTGCTCGCCGACCACCGAGAGCATGTGGGGCTTCAGGGGGAACCTGAACGCCTCCACCTCCTCGCCTGCAGCAACCCCTCTAAGCGCCAGGCCTATCCGGGCCGCGCCGCCCCTCTGCACGTACTCCCTCCAGACGCTATACTCCATCCTAAGCATGGTCTCCACCACTCTCTACGCCCGGCTCGATATAACGCTTGGCGTAGACGTGGAGCCCTGAGAGCGAGGCTAGGGACACGGCGCTCGAGGCTGCCAGGGCGGCGGCAGCACCCATGTTGTCGCCGATAACACCTATAGCCGGGGCTAGGAGACCGGCCACGTTCCACAGGGCGTTTACTATGCCCGAGGCAGTCGCACCTCCCCACAGCCTGCGCGCGTACGTGTAGGATAACACATTCGTGAAGGGCCAGAGGGGCAGGAGCATGGCGGCCGCCAGGATGACGGGGTCCTCTGCAACCGCGAAGACCGCGTTGACGCCGAGCAATGCGGCTGCAGAGGCGGCCAGGAGGCTTGCCAGGCCATACTTCTTGCCGCTCCACGAGGCTAGGGGTGCCGCCGCGGCGCTCACCGCGCCTGCCATGCCGAGGATGACCCCGTAGAGCCGCGGGTCACCCAGCTTCTCGTAGAGGAGGATGCACCATAGCTCGTAGCTCCCCAGGTACGCCGTGAAGAAAGACTCGAAAAGCACGAGGGCTGCAAGGTGTATGGGGCCTCCCGGGCGTAGCGGTATGGAGGAGAGCGCGTCGAGGAAGGAGGCCTTCCTCTCCCCGTCGAGGCCGGCCGACACCAGTGGTAGGGACAGTAGCTGTAGCAGCATCGAGAGGGCCGCCGCGCCGCCGAGCCCCCACTCGGCGTAGACCGCTCCGGCCATGACCGTGCCGGCCGTCCAGCCGGCGCTACCTGTCATCGTCATGGCCCCGGCCCCCTCCTCCTCCCCGGCGGTGGCCATGGCCTCCTCGAAGAGCACGGGGGCGAGCATCGACCAGGCTGCCGTGTTCAGGAGCCCCGCGAGCAGCACCACCGGCACCTCCTGCGAGGCTACGACGGGCGCCACGCTGAGCCCGGTGGCGACAGCTGAGGCGAGGCCAAGCCTCCTCCTGTCACCGTATATGTCGGCTAGCCTACCCGCGGGCACGGAGATGACGCCGACGATCCATGGGAGACTGTAGATCGCCATGGCCATGGTTTTCCCGAGGCCCACGTCGACCGCGTACATCTGGACTGCGCTCCAGTACACTGCGCCGGCCAGCGAGTATACGCCGTAGACCGCGGCTGTAAGCGGTGCCCGCCCCCGGATACGCATAAAGCTGGTATACTCTCTGTCCAAATAAACATGGGGGCTGTGACGAGAACTCCCGGCAGGGAGCGGTGACTGCAACTTACCCGGCGGAGCCCCCTCGGCGACTCCTTTATACGATCCGCCGGGGCGATAATATTGGTGCGATAGTATTGTTCCACAAGTTCGTCGTGGAGGAAGACTTCAGGCTCAGGGACGGCGTGCTGATACAGGGGCTGCCGGGTATAGGGCTTGTCGGCAAGATCGCCGTGGACTACATAGTCTCCGAGCTAAAGCTAAAGAAGGTGGCCGAGTACTATAGCGACGGCCTCCTCCTGCCCGTGGGCAACGCAGGCGTAATAGTCGACGACTCCGCTGTTATACACCTGCCCAGCTACCGCTTCCACATACTGGGCCTCGGTGAGAGGGATCTGCTCTTCCTGTCAAGCGAGGTGCAGCCCGTCACCTGGGCCCACTACGAGGTTGCCAACCACGTGCTAGAGTTCTTCCAGGAGAGGGGCGGCGTGGAGGTAGTCGGCGCCTGCGGGACAAGCGTCGACGAGGGCGAGGAGCCAGCTGTATACTTCGCGGCCGACACGGAGGAGACCTCTAGGTGGCTTGAGGGTCTCGGCTTCCGGAAGAGCGCTGGCGGAACCATCACCGGGGCCTGCGGCCTCGTCCCGGCGCTCGCCAGGCTGAGGGGGATGAAGGGCTACGTGCTGATGGGGAGCACGCGTACCCCGGAGCCCAACCCCGAGGCGGCCATGGAGCTCATAAAGGCGCTGATGAAGGTCTACGGGTTCACGGTGGACCTGACGAACATCGAGAAGATAATAGCCGAGATAAAGAAGCGCCAGGAAGAGGAGCGTAGGAAGCTCGAAGAACTCAAGGAGAGCGTGAAGGGCAAGGAGGGCCTCCCAGCGTGGTACGTGTAATAGAGGGTCAGGAGGTGGAACTAGACATCACCCTTCAGGCGAAACCTCCCTCCTCATCCCCCAGCCTTTTAGCTATGTAGAGGCTTAAGACTCTAGCCCCCGAGTTCTCTGTTTGCCGAAAAATACTACGTTAGATTTATTTAATACTATAATATTATCAAGTAATAATGACAAAAAAAAATCGTAGTCGCCGCCGTTTTAGCGCTAATCGCGTTACACATTTTTTCAACAACAGCGGCACCCCAGCCCCCAGAGAAGACCATCTACATCATAGGCGGCGCCGCCTATGTGTCCGAGCTTGAAGGGAGGGGCTTCAAAGTCCGCCTAGTGCGCCTCGCCAGCCAGATAGACTTAGGGGTGCTCGACGTACTCGTTCTAGCTGGAAAAGCTGAGGTTCCTGGCGATATGCTAGACAGGGTTGTAAGGAGCGGCAAAGCAGTGATAGGCATAGGCGAGGCTACACATATCGTCCAGCGCCTCGCCGCCAAGTACCTGGCCGTGTACCCGGAAGGCCGGGCCGGGCTCGTCGGTTTTATCCTCCAGGGGAGGCTTGGCGGGAAGTACCGGGGCATTGTTTTCGGGGCAAGCAGGCCGACGGCGGATGCGCTGATCCACGCGGTCGAGGAGCTCAGCGGGAAACTCCCCTCTTCTCCCAGGCTGAGGTCGGAGGGCTGGAGCATACTCTCATTGTTCATCTACGAATACACGTGTAGCCCTTACGGGAACGTCTACATCAAAGAATATGTCTATGTTAACACGGAAGAAGTAGACTCGAGCCACGACTATTACCTGATCAAGGAGGAAACCACTCTCATCTCCGGTGCCAGTAGGTACGGATCCACCTGGAAAAACGCTGGCGTACACTCGCTCTACGACGTAGGGGCCTACACGGGAGTCTTCACCATAGGAGACTTTGACCCCGACAGCGACCTCTACGAGCCATCCACAATAACCGTTACAATTTCAATATATCCTCCAAGCATTTTGTGGAGTTATAACCTCTGGCAGGTCGACCTCCAAGTATACTCTATGAGGAAAGTCGGCTGGACACACAAGTTCTATCTCACCGCTGGAGAGGTGACGGTGAAGCCTGGCTTAGTCGTCGTCTCGGAGGAGGCGTCGTCTGGGAGGATAAGCGTTCTCATCGAAGGAATATTCGCTAGAAGGATGGGCTATACTTACCAGTACCGCACGTGCAGCTACCCCTTCACACTCTATCTTTCAGAGCCGTAGATTTTTGTCTAGGAGGGGCGGCGTAGAGAGATATATGTAGGGGCGCCGCCTTCTCCGGCTCAGGTGCTTGTTGTGGGAGAGGGCGTCGCGTGGCACTCGCTACCCATAGAGAAGGTCTTCGAGCTACTAGGCTCCTCGCCCGAGGGGCTATCGGAGGAGGAGGCTAGGAGGAGGCTTGAGAGGTACGGCCCCAACGTCATAGAGGAGGAGAAGCGTAGAAGCCCGGTGAGGCTCTTCATAGACCAGTTTATAAACCCCCTTATACTGCTCCTGCTCGCGGCTACAGCCCTCTCCCTGGCGATAGGTGAGGTGCTCGACGCCGCCACGATAATCGCCATAGTGGTGGCTAGCACAGTTCTAGGCTTCTTCCAGGAGTACAGGGCGGAGAAGGCGGTTGAGGCGCTGAAGAAGATGACCGCCCCCACCGCCCGCGTGATAAGGGAGGGCTCCGAGAAGACCATATCGGCCGCCGAGGTCGTCCCCGGCGACGTACTGGTGCTCGCTGCCGGCGACAGGGTGGCCGCGGACGCCCGCGTCTTCGAGGCGGTAAACCTCAAGGTCGACGAGTCCATGCTAACCGGCGAGTCGGTCACCGTCGAGAAGTTCCCCGGTGTACTGCCCCCGGAGACGCCGCTGGCGGAGAGGAGCAACATGGTGTTCTACGGCACCGTCGTCACGTACGGCAAGGGGCTCGCCGTCGCGGTGGCCACGGGGATGGATACCCAGCTCGGCCGGATAGCGAGGAGTCTCCAGGAGGTGGAGAAGGAGAAGACGCCGCTGGAGAGGAGGATGGCCTCTATAGGCAGGTGGCTCACGCTCCTCATGGTCGTTGTGGCCTCCGTGGTGTCCGCGATAGGCCTCTTCGTGTGGCACTACTCGCTGCTGGACATGGCGGTGTGGGCGATAAGCCTCGCCGTCGCGGCTGTCCCCGAGGCGCTCCCCGCGGTTGTGACAGGTGCACTGGCCATAGGCATGTACCGCATGGCGAGGCGCAACGCCGTTGTGAAGAGGCTCCCGGCCGTGGAGACGCTGGGCTCCACCACCTATATCTGCTCCGATAAGACGGGTACGATGACCAAGGGTGAGATGACTGTACGGCGCATATGGCTCCCGCCTGGCAGGGTCGTCGAGGTGACGGGGACCGGCTACGAGCCGAAGGGGGAGTTCCTACTGGATGGGAGGCGGATAAACCCTCTGGAGGATCCGGCGCTGGCGCTGCTGCTCAGGGCTGCCCTGCACAACAACGACGCCAGGGTTGAGGAGCGCGAGGGCCGCTGGGTGGCGGTGGGCGACCCAACGGAGGCGGCCCTGAAGGTCCTTGCCTACAAGGCGGGGCTGCGGGAGGGCGAGGAGCGTGTAGGCGAGATACCCTTCTCCTCCGAGCGGAAGCGTATGTCGACGATACACAGGACCCCGGAGGGACTCATAATGTACGTGAAGGGTGCGCCCGAGATCGTGCTCTCGCTGTCCTCCCGCATACTCGTCGACGGGAAGGAGGAGCCGCTCACAGAGGAGATGCGGGAGGCAGTGCTCGCGGCCGTCGAGGACATGGCTTCTCAGGGCCTGAGGAACCTGGGCTTCGCCTATAAGCCCGTGGAGGAGAAGGACGAGTGGAGAGAGGAGGACGAGGCAGACCTCATATTTCTCGGCGTCGTCGGGATGATAGACCCGCCGCGCCCCGAGGTTAAGGAGGCGCTCAGGCTCTGCAGGAGGGCTGGGATAGGGGTTGCGATGATAACGGGCGACCACAAGCTGACCGCCATCGCAGTGGCCCGGGAGCTTGGCCTCATGGGGGAGGGTGACGAGGCGGTCACTGGGGCGGAGCTGGACTCTATGAGCGAGGAGGAGCTTGAGAGGGAGGTTGAGCGTATAAAGGTCTATGCAAGGGTGTCTCCCGAGCATAAGCTCAGGATAGTGAAGGCGCTGAAGAGGCGGGGCCACATAGTAGCGATGACGGGTGACGGCGTGAACGATGCGCCTGCACTCAAGGCGGCGGATATAGGGATCGCCATGGGGATAACGGGCACCGAGGTAGCCAAGGAGGCCGCTGACATGATACTCGCGGACGACAACTTCGCCACCATAGTGGAGGCCGTCAAGCTCGGCAGGGAGATCTTCGAGAACATCAGGAAGTACATCGCCTACCTGCTGCGCTGCAACATCACCGAGCTGCTCGTGCCCCTCGTGGCATCCCTCGCAGCACTTCCACTTCCCTTCAACGCGATCCAGTATCTCTGGATAAACCTGGTGACCGACGGCTTCCCGGCGCTGGCGCTCGGCGTAGATCCCCCGGAGCCCGACCTCCTGGAGAGGAAGCCGAGGAAGCCGAGCGACCCCATATTCGACCTCAAGGAGAACATACTCTTCTTCGCCCTGACGCCGGCCGTCGCCACCGCCATACTCGTCTACATATTCTACCTTCAGCTCAGCAGCGGGGCTAGCGTCCTAGAGGCCAGGACAACCATATTCACGGCGCTGATACTGATGGAGCTGCTCCTAGCCCTCTCGACCAGGTCGCTCAGGCACACGGTGTTCAAAGTAGGCGTGCTGAGGAACAAGTACCTGGTAGCCGCGATCGCGGTGTCCGTGCTGATGCAGCTTACAATACTCTATGTCCCGGTCGCCAGGGCGGCCTTCAAGCTCGTCGAACCCAGCTACGTGGACTGGCTCTACGGCCTGGCCGCGGCAACGGCGGTTTTCCTGGTGCTCGAGGCATCAAAGCTCATCTTCTTCCGCGGCGAGAGGCGTAGGCCCTAGCCCTCTCTATTATGCAGAGGGCGAAGGCGTCAGCGTTTTTCTCGGTTCCCCTGTGTTTTCCCTCAAACATCCTGAGGTGATGGTAGAACTCGTGGAGCACGATGAAGGGGTTTGAGTAGTACTCGCCCCGGGTAAAGTAGATGGTCTCTTTCCCCGCCACGTATACCGCCAGGGCTTTCCCGACGCCTTTGGGCCTCTTAACGGCTAGCCGCGGGGGATCCACGCCGAAGTACTCGGCGAGCACCTCTACTGCGTCCTCCGTACTCCCCTCTAGTATCAGTGCTACGACCCTGTACGCGGTCTCCGGGTCTATGCGGCAGTCCACGCGCTCAGAGGATGCCCCGCCTATAATACGATAAGTTAATAAGTCATAGTATTACCCTATCATAAAGGGTGAGCTGTCTCGCGCATAACGTTTCTCGGCCCACCCGGGGTTGGGAAGGGCACATATTCCCGCGCAGTAGCGGCCGCCCTCGGCGTACCCCACATATCCACGGGCGATATCCTGAGGAGCGAGGTGGCGCGCGGCACAAGGCTCGGCAGGCTGGCCAAGGAGTACATGGAGAAGGGCCTCCTTGTACCCGATAATATAGTAAACATGATAGTTGAGAAGAGGCTCTCCCAGCCGGACTGCAGGAGAGGATTCGTCCTAGACGGGTACCCGAGGACGCTCAGCCAGGCCCGCTTCCTAGAAGCCCGCTTCCCCGTGGACGTGGCGGTCTTCCTCAACGCGCCGGACGAGGTCATAGTTGAGAGGGTCTCCGGGCGCCTCGTGTGCCCGAGGTGCGGAGCCACATATCATGCCAGGTGGAAGCCGCCCAAGAGGCCCGGTATATGCGATGTCTGCGGAGCCAGGCTCGTGAGGAGGCCCGACGACCGCCCAGAGGTCGTCAGGGAGAGGCTCAGGGTCTACAGGGAGACGATACGGCCCGTCGTCGACTACTACAGGGGCCTCGGCAAGCTCCTCGAGTTCGATGCGAGCATAGACTCGAGAAGGGGTGTACCCCTGCTCTTGGAGAGGCTCAGGGTGCTCGGGGCGGCTAGGAGCCCTCTCCGAGCCGCGCCCGTATGATCTTCACCAGGGTAACTGCGTCGACGACGCGAATACCCAGGCTCTCCGCTAGTGTCCTCACGCCGGAGTCGCTGGAGACCAGCGTGGCTCCGAGCTCCCGTGCAAGCAGCACCAGCTCGAAGTCCTCCTCGCTGTCCACGATCCCGTGCCTCACGGCCATCCTGTAGTCGTCTCTAAGCCTGTGGATGAGCGGCCCGACGACCTCGTCGAGGCTGGCGCCGCTGTTCTCCCTGGCGTCCTTTGCAGCCCTCCTCACGGCCCACTCAGCCACGCGTAGCCCCTTGTCAACCCTCCTCCTAAGGTCGCTGACGTAGCGGTACATTACGTAGGCTGGTATGCTGGCCTCTAGGCTGCTAGGCGCTTTCACTATTATCCAGCCGGCCAGCCTGTCCAGGGTCTCCCTGCTGCACCCGTTTCTCTCGAGGAAGCCGGTGAGCTCGCGGTACACCCTGGGCGTGGTGTAGAACTCGTAGCCGAGCCTCTCCGCCGCCGCCACGAGGAGGTCTAGGAGCGCGCCAACTGTCTCGTCCAGGCTAGAGGTGCCTAGCTCCCCCCTCAGCCTGTCATCGCTGAAGGCTGTGGTGTCGAGCACCAGCTTCATCTCAAAAATATAGGTTACCGCGGCGAGTTATAGGTTGAGCGCTATGCCGTCCATGGCGGTCGACCTGGTGGCCGAGGCCCTCTCCACGAGCAGGGAGGAGGCCTCCAGGCTTCTCTCCCGCGGCCATGTTAGGGCTATGAGGTTCCGCGGGCTAAGCTACTATGTGCTACGCAGGGACTTCGGGGTATTCGAGGAGGGTACCTCCATTATAGCTTCGAGGGACGGCCCCGTGGTCGTGAGGGGCTTCCCCTCGATAAGACGTGTCCTCGTGCTCTCGCTGGCTGTGCCCCGGCACTTTCCAGGCAGGGTGTATGTGGAGGAGAAGATGAACGGCTACAACGTTAGGGCTGTACTAGTGGATGGGGAGCTGTACGCTCTCACCAGGGGCGGCTACATATGCCCCTACACCACGGCCAGGATGAGGAGGCTCTACGGGGAGCCGCTCTCCTCGCTGCTTGAATCCCTCGGCGGCTACATGGTGAACGGGGAGGTTGTGGGCGAGGAGAACCCATATATGAGGCACCGCTACCCCGAGGCGCCGCTTTTCGGCTTCTTCATATTCGACATTAGGAGTCTCTCAGGCAACGAGCCGCTACCCCTAGAGGATCGGTACAGGCTTGTCGACGAGTACGGCCTACAGGGTGTGCCGCTGCTGGGGGTCGCCGAGAGGGGGGATGTGGAGGCGA
>Ga0256835_1000581_pt1 | contig 26285 bp, 18 predicted proteins | sample PIR30metaG_FD_185972 | JGI IMG/M metagenome (GOLD analysis project Ga0256835, IMG submission 185972) | Hydrothermal vent microbial communities from East Pacific Rise, Pacific Ocean - PIR-30 | ecosystem: Environmental > Aquatic > Marine > Hydrothermal vents | place: Pacific Ocean: East Pacific...
TCCATAACACGTGCCGGTCGGGAAACAGCTTGCCGGCCACCCACTTCTTGAGCCTGCCCACCGGGCCTGGCTCCCCGCCGCCACCCGGGGCCGGCTCGGCCGGGGGCGAGGGCTCCAGGGTGGGCAGGCGCCGCACGATCAGCTCTGGTGGCAGGTCCTTTAGCAGGGACTCGTCCCGGCTGGGGACCGAGGGGTTTTTCACCGTCACCACCACCGGCTCCCAGCCAAAGCGGCCGATGTACTTGGCGAACTTGGCCGGGCGTTGCACCCCGCCGCCGCCGGCAGGCGGAAACACGTAGCTTATGAGCAGAAACCGTCTCATGGCGCTTGCGCTTCTCGGCCCGCCGTGCCCAGGACCTCCAGCAGCTTGGCGGCGTTGGCTTTCCAGGAACGCTGGGCCAGCGGTTCGGCCAGGACGCGGTTGTCCCAGGGATATTCCAGGGCCCGCCGCACCGCCGCGGCCAAGGCGGCCGGATCCTCGGGAGGGAACAGCATGCCTTGCCGGCTATCGGCCACGATCTCGGGCACCCCGCCCACCGCGGCGGCCACCACCGGCCGTTCGGCGGCCAGGGCCTCCAATACCGCGTTGGGCTGGCCCTCGGACCGGCTGGGCAACACCAGGAGATCGCAAGCGGCCAGGTAGCGCGGCACCTCCTGGTGGGGGCGCTGGCCGAGGAACAACACCCGCTCGCCCAGGCCCAGGCGGGCGGCGCGCTGCTTGAGCGATTCCTCCATGGGCCCGTCGCCCACTACCAGTAAGTTGGCGTCGTTGATGAGCGTCAGGGCCTCCACCGCCAGGTCCGGCCCCTTGACCAGGTTGAGGCGTCCCAAGAAAAGCAGGTAAGTGGCGTGCGGGTCCAGGCCCAGTTCCTCTCGGGCGCGCAGCTTGTCCCTCGGCCGGAACAGGTCGTGGTCGATGCCGTTGGGCACCACGGTTATGCGCTCAGCCGCGGCCCCCAGCTCCTCGGCCGCCTCGGCCAGGTCGCGGCTCACGGCCACCACTTTATTGGCGGCGGCCAGGGCCTCGATCAGCTTGGGCCGACGGGTGGCGTCGCGGCCCAGGGTGTGGACATCGCTGCCGTGCAGCTTGATCACCAGGGGCAGGCCCAGCCGCCGGGCCATCACCCCCGCGGCCCAGCCGTCGGGGTATAGCCAGGTGGCCAGCATCACGTCAAAGGCCCGCGACTTCGCCACCCGCTGCACCGCGGGCCACACCGACCACAGGTAGGTCCTGCCGTGCCATTGCCGTTTGAACTTGGGGGGATACCAGAACACGGGGTGCACCACCGGGGGGTGGCGGCTCAACGGTTTACTGGGATTTTGGCCGGGCCCCAGCATCTCCTTGATGGGCACCGGGGCCACCACCGACAGGTCGCAGATTTTGGCCAACTCAGCGAACTGCTGGCGGTTGAAGGACGCCTGGTGGGGGGAGGCCGCGTTGGGATACTGGCTGGTGAGGGCCAGCACCGACAGGCGGGAAGTCGACTTCTCTGGTGGGTTGTTTTGCGTCATGCCAACTCGCTGGTTGCCTGGTACCCGGTCATCAAGGCATAGTAGCCATCCTGGCTAGTACTGTATGGCTACGGCGGGCGGGCTGTCAATAAAGCCGCGGGGTCTTGCCCTGGGACCTGGCCGGGGTTAAGCTGGGGCTGGATGGAGGACGATTTGACCGGCACCGCCCACTCTTTAACCATACTGCATGTAACCTGGAGTCTCCAGACCGGTGGCCTGGAGATGGTTGTATTGGACCTGGCCCGCCTGGGACCCGAGTTCGGCCTGCGCCCCTTGGTGGCCTGCCTGGAGAAGGCCGGCGACCTGGTTCCCCGGCTGGAGGCCGCGGGCACGCCCTATTATAAATTGGATAAACGGCCGGGCATCGACCCGGGCGCGGTGCGCCGCCTGGCCCGCCTGGTGCGGGAGCAGCGAGTGGACGTGTTGCACGCCCACAACCAGGGGGCCATGTTCTACTGCGGCCTGGCCGGCCTGCTCACCCGGCGGCCGGTGGTCTACACCCGGCACGGGGCCAGTTTCGGCAAGGATGCCAGCCACCGCTGGATGAGTCGGCTGGTGTCCAGGATGGCCCGCCTGGTGGTCTGCGTGGGCCGCGACGCCCTGCGGGTGACCCGGGAGAGGGATAAAGTACCGGCGGCCAAGGCGCGGCTGATTTACAACGGGGCGGACCTGGAGCTCTTCGACGGGGCGGCCGACTCCCGTGCCGCGGTGCGGGCCGAGCTGGGTCTGGCCGAAGACGACCAGGTAATCATCACGGTGGGGCGGCTCTCGGGGCTCAAGGACCAGGCCGGGCTCATCGCCGCGGTGGCCGCCCTGGACGCCGCCCGCCTGGTGCTGGTGGGTGACGGCGAGGAACGCCAGGCCCTGGAGGCCACGGCCCGGCGCCTGGGGGTGAGCCACCGGGTGATATTCACCGGCGTGCGCCGCGACGTCCCCCGCCTGCTGGGGGCGGCCGACGTCTTTGCCCTGAGCTCCCTGAGCGAGGGTATCTCCATCGCCATCCTGGAGGCCATGGCCGCCGGCCTGCCGGTGGTGGCCACCCGGGTGGGGGGCAACCCCGAGATCGTCATCGACGGCCAGACCGGCCTCCTGGTGGAACCGGGACGTCCCGATCTGCTGGCCGCCGCCCTGGAGCAGTTGCTGAAAGACCCCCGGCGCGCCGCCGCCCTGGGCGCGGCCGGCCGGCGGCGGGCCGAGGAAAAGTTCAGCCTGCGGGCCATGGTGGGGGCCTACGCCGCGATGTACCGCGAGGTGGCGCTCTGGAGGACGACATGACCAGGCGGCCGGACATCAGCTACGTGATCATCACTTATAACGACGCGGACAACCTGGGGACGGCGGTGGACTCGGCCGCCGAGGCCTCGCGGGCCGCGGATATGGACTGCGAGGTGTGGGTGGTGGACAACGGTTCCACCGACCACACCGCCCAGGTGCTGGAGCGCGCCGGCCGGCGGCTGGGAGAGAGGCTGCACACCGTCATGCTGGGGCGCAACACCGGCACCACCTATTCGCGCAACCAGGCCCTGGCCCGGGCAACGGGTCGGCTGTTTTGCGTGATGGATTCCGACGCCCGCCTGCTGGACGGCTCCCTGGAACGCGTTGACCGCCTACTGGCCGACTTCCCGGAGGTGGGCATCGTGGGGCCGGCCATCATCATGCCCGATGGCTCCACCTATGATTCGGCCAAGCGTTTTCCCACCCTGGGCGACAAGCTGCGCAAGCTGCCAAGCATCTTCCTGGGCGCCGCGCCGGTGAACCGCGACTGGTACGACGACTTTCCCTTCACCCGTCTGCGCACCGTGCACACGGTGATCAGTTGCTGCTGGTTTATGCGCCGCGAGGTGTTTGAGCGCCTGGGGCCCCTGGACCAGCGGATATTCTACGCCCCCGAGGACGTGGATTATTGCCTGCGCTGTTGGAAGGCCGGCCTGGCGGTGGTGTACTATCCCGGCTTGCGGGTGCTGCACCACACTCAACAGGTGAGCCACCGCCGTCCCCTGTCGCGCACCGCCTTGAGCCACCTCAAGGGATTGTTCTACTACTGGGCCAAGCACCGCTACCTGTGGCGACGCGACGCCCTGGCCCGGCGCTACACCGCCGAGTTGGCCCAGCGCCTGGACCCGGCCCTGGCCGCGTGGGACCAGGCGCACTGATTTGACCGGCCGGCGCCTCCGGGGCCGGCCCTTTGGTGAGAGGGACCATGACCGACGCCGCTTTTTTGATCAAGAAGATCGTCACCAGCCTGGTGTTGCCGGTGGGGCTGTGCCTGGTCTTGTTGTACCTGGGCTTGCTTTTGCCGGCCTGGCGGCGAGGGCGGCGCTGGGGGCCGGTTGCGCTGTGGCTGGCCGTGGTGGTGCTCACCGTCTGCTCCTTCCCGGTGGTGGGCTCTTGGCTGCTGCTGCCGTTGGAAAAGGAGGCCGGCGGGTTTGCCGACCCCGCCCGCCTGGCCGGGCAGGGGGTGTCGGTGGTGGTGGTGCTCGGTGGCAGCATGTCTTCCAGCCGGGCCCCCTGGGCCGACCGCCTCTCGGCCGCCTCGCTGGTGCGGCTGCACGAGGGGGTGCGGCTATGGAAGGCCCTGCCCCACGCCCGGCTGATCCTGTCGGACGGCACGGTGTACCACGGGATCAGTTGCGCCGAGGTGATGGCCCGCCTGGCCCGGGAGATGGGGGTGCCGGCCTCGGCCATCGAGATCGAACCCAAGTCGCTGGACACCGAGGACCAGGCCGACCGGCTGGCTCCGCGCCTGCGCGGCGAGACCTTCGTGCTGGTCACCTCGGCCTTTCACGCCGCCCGGGCGCGCGGCCTCTTCCAGCGCCGGGGTCTGCACCCCGTTATGGCGCCGGTGAACTTCCGGGCCCTGGGCCACTCCCGCACCTATTACGACTACCTGCCCTCCAGCCAGGGGTTGGAGTTGGTGGAGCTGGCCCTCAAGGAATACCTGGGGCGTCTGTGGTACTGGGTGAAGTCGTTCTTCACCGGCCCGGGGCCGGTGGCCGGCCGGCGGGACAAGCCGGGGACGGTCGGTAAATAATGGCCCAGCTCAACCAGGGGCGCGAGAGGCGGTAATGCGCATCGTATTTTTCGGCAATAACTGGACCGGCTGGCAGGTGTTGGTCGAGCTCAAGCGGCGCGGGGTGGAGGTGGCCGGACTGGTGGTCCATCCCCCCGAGCGGCGCACCTATGGCGAGCAGATCATCGCGGTGGCCGGCTTGGAGCCGGAGCGCATCTTCGATGGCTCGCGCCTGGCCGATCCCGCGGTGCATGGCGCCATCGCCGAGCTGGACGCCGAGATGGGGGTGTCGGTTTTCTTTGGCTACCTCATCAAGCCGCCGCTACTGGAGGCCTTTGAGCGCGGCATCGTCAACCTGCACCCCGGCCTGTTGCCCCATAACCGGGGGGTCTACGCCAACGTGTGGTCCATCATCCAGGGCACCCCGGCCGGGGTCACCCTGCACTACGTGGACCAGGGGGTGGACACCGGCGATATCATCGCCCAGCGCGAGGTGACGGTGCGGCCCAGCGACACCGGCCACAGCCTCTACCGCCGCCTGGAGCGGGCCTGCGTGGAGCTCTTTGCCGACACCTGGCCCGCTCTGGCCGAGGGTAGCGCCCCCCGCCGGCCCCAGGACCCGGCCGCCGGTTGCAGCCACTGCTACGCCGACGTGGCGGCGGTGGACCGCATCGACCCCGACGCCACCTACAGCGCCCGGGAGCTGATCGACATCCTGCGGGCCCGGACCTTCCCGCCCCACAAGGGGGCCTACATCGAGGTCGGGGGGAAACGCATCTACCTGCGTTTGGAGCTGACCGAGGAGTCGTCGGAGTGAGCCGGGAGGACTACCAGGCGGGCATGCTCTGGGCGCTGGCCGTCTTGGGGGGCCTGGCCGCCGCCGTGGCCGGGGGACTGATCTATCTGCTGTGGTCCCATCTCCACCTGCCCGACGCCTCGCCGCCGGGTTTTATGGCCTCCTTTGCTCGGCCCTATGGCCTGGCCAAGTTCATGTACCTGGGGTTGCCCCTGGCCGTGTGGGTGCCCACCCTGGTGCTGTCGGTGCTGTTGACCCTGGACACCGCCCCGCCTGAAGGCATGGACCGCCGCCGCATCCTGTTGCTGGACGCCTTGTCCTATTTTTTCCTGCCGCCGGTGGTGCTGCTGCCGGTGCTCTGGGACCAGTTGGGCAACGTGTGGCTGGCCCTGGGCCTGTTGTTCATGGGCCTGCTCACCTTCAAGGGCTGGCTGTTGATCCGGGTGGCGTGGCAGGGCTTCCTCTCGCCCCTGGCGCGCCGCGGGTCCCGCTTGGGTTGGCGCGGGCAAGCGGCGGTGTTCTTGGTGGCAGCCGTCATTTTTTTACTCACCGCCGGCTGGGTGCAGCAGGCGGTCTCCTCGGTGGGGGCCGAGGTGGACAACCTGCTGGTGATCCACTACCTGGGCCAGGGTGAGGAGCCCTTGCCGGCCATCCTGGTGGAGCGCTCCGACTACCAGGGTTTCTACTGGGAGCGGTGGGACCCGGCCTTGCGCCTGGAGCGGCAACACACCGGCCCGCGAGTCCTGGCCCGCCTGCTGATCCCGGCCTACAGCCTGGGAGGTCGCGCCGGAGTGTTGGCCGCCCTGGCGGTGCTGGCCGCCTTGTTGGCGACACAGCTTTTGGCCTGGTTGGAGCAGGTGGGGGTGCGGCCGCGCCCGGCGGCCCTGGCCACCCTGCTCACTATGTTGTCGGCCCCAGTTTTTTTTCACGCCCAACAGGTGTTGCCGGTCATCCCGGCCGCCCTGGTGCTGGTGGTGGGCTTGCGCATGCTGGCCCTGGTGGAAAGCCGTCCCTGGTGGGGTGGAGTGGGCGCCCTGGCCGCGGCCATACTGGTCACCCTCCTGGAGGTGAACCTGCTGCCGGTATCGGTGGGACTGGTGGTGGCTTGGTTCGGCCTGGCCCTGCAGCGCCAGGGTGGATGGCGCTGGGCCTGGCCGGCCATGGCCCTGGTGGTGGTCGGCCTGGGGGTGGGGCTGGCCCTGGTGCCGGCCGCCGACTGGCCGGCCCTGCTGCGCCTGGCCCTGGCCGACGGCTGCCGGGAGGGATCGCAGGCCTATCCCTGGTGGCGCACCGCCTGGATCGCCCTGCGCGGCCTGGGCCTGGACCAGGCCTTTGGAGTGCTTTTTACCGCGCCGGTATTCCTGCTGGCCCTGGGCGGCTTGCCGGCCACCCTGGTCCGGCGGCCCGGCCCGGCGGTGGCCGCCTTGTTGCCGGCGGGACTGCTATTGGCGGCCGTGGTGCATACCCAGTGGTGCCAGTGGTTCGGCGGGTTTGCTGCGCCCGGCCGCCTGGTGGCGGCGGTGCTGCCGGTGGGCGCGCTGTTCATGGCCCCCTGCCTGGCCGCCTTGTCCCGGCCCTGGCAGCGCCTGGCGGTGCTGCTGCCGGCCGGGCTGAGCCTGGCTTACGTTTGGGTGCTCACCCTCATGCCGCCGCTGCGCTTCAGCTCCGCGGTGGGGATCAACCGGCTGGTCGACGTGGTGCAGGGACTGCTCAGCCTAGTCTTTTACCATTTGCTGCCCTCCACCCAGCTCTACTCGCCGCTGCTTTCGTGGTGGGTAGCCGGGGCGGCCCTGGTGGTGGTGGTCCTGGCGGTGGTCACTTGGCGCGGCCACTCCGCCTGGACGGCCAAGCCTTACCCGCGCCTGTCGTCTAACGAGATCGCCGCCCTGGTGCTGGTGGTCGCCGTGGGGCTCGGTGGGCTGCTGGCCGCGGCACGCTTCAACCCTCCCCGTTTGCTGGAGGCCGAACTGATGGTCTCGGCCAAGGCCCCCATCTGGGCCGACTACGCCTACCCCCACCGGCCGCGGGGCCGGGCCCTGCAAGACGGCGACTCCATCGCCGGCTGGCTGCATTTCCCGGGTGGCCGGGCCAGCTTGCGCCTCCAGGGATTCAGTCGCTTGCCCGGGGTGGTGCGGGTGGCCCTGGACGGGGTGGACAAGGCGGGCATCCGCTACCAGGGCGACCGCGACCTGGTGGTGGAGCTGGGCCAGGTCAAGGCCGGCGGCCACCGCGTGCGCATCACCTGGCGCTCTTGTTCTGAGCCCGATTGCTTCCTGGTGGTGGACAAGGTGGTGCGTCAGTAGGCGTGGCCGCGGGTTACTCGGCCCGGCCGGGCGGGGACAAGGGAGTCGCCTGGAAGCCAGCCGGGAAGGCGCAGCCGGCCGGCGGGGTGAGGCGCAGCCAGCGGGTGTGCAGGGGCGCGAAGGCCAGGCCGGCCACCCCGGGGCGGGCGGCCAGGGGCAGCAGCCCGGCCCAGTAGAGACGCGGGGGGCGCAGCCGGGTGGTGGGGACCGGGCGCCAGTGGCGGTCGTCGCGGCTGGCCTGCAGGCCCAGGCCGGTCCCGGCGCAGGCCGCCGCGCCCGCCAGCTTGAGCCCCCCGACCTGCCGCACTCGTCCCAGGTCGATCACCCACCAGCCGTCAACCAGCGAAGAAGAACGCACCGGCAGCGCGGCCGCGGCAGGGGCCGTCGGCGGTCGGGCCGTGACCAGGCTGTAGCCGTGACGGGTCTCGCACCGCACTGTCCAGCCACCGGCGTGCAGCACCCGCAGGGCCGCCGGGGTCATCTCTTGCCGCAGGGCCATAACCACCGGCCGGTCCAGGGGCATGAGCATGCGGGGCAGGAGGTAGGCGGGCAGCCAGTCCGGCCGGAAGGCCATCAGCGGCCGCACCCGCAGGCGCGGGGCCAGCCAGGCCTGCAAGACGGGCTCGCACCACACCGGGCCTTTGTCCACGCGGCGGTTGATCCAGGCCGCCGCCGCCTTGACGTCGGCTACCGGGGCAAGACGGTCCGGCCGGCGACCCACCAGCATCTCCACCAGCCCCCAAGCGCGCCGGCGGTTGGCCCTGGTGAGCCGCAGGCGCAGGAAGCGCAGGTCGGCCGGGGCAAAGCGCAGCTCCTGCCAGGGGGCCTCGGGCAGGATGACCATCTTGCCGCCGGACCAGAAGCCGGGCCACACCGGGTGGTCCCAGCCGGCCAGGGTTTGCCAGCGGCAGCCGTCCGCACTGCCGGCCAGCTCCAGCCCGGCCGGTTGCTCGCCAGCCCGGCCGGGCAAAAGCAGCACCTGGCACACGCCGGGCACCACCCGGCCCAGGTCCAGCAGGTAGGTCTGCCCCTCGGCCTGGGGTCCGGGACTCTGCCAGCGGGTGGCGGCCGCCAGGTCCCAGGCTCGGGCCGCCAAGCCGGGGTTCACCCCGGCCCGGGCGCTGAAGCCCGCCGCCTCCACCAGCACCGGCCGTACGGCCGGCGGCCGTACCGGATGGAAAACCTTGAAGCGCCCGGCTACCGTGGTTAGTTGGTAACGGGCCCCCATGGCCTTGAGGGTGGCGATGGTGGCGGCCACGTCGTCGGGACGGGTGGCCAGTATGGGCGGGGAGGCCGTGCGCAGGGCCGCGTAGAAATAGGGCGGGTAGCGGTCGCGGATGGACCGGGCCACGACCACTTTTTCGGCCGCGTCAAAGGTGAGCAGCTTGGCCAGCCAATAGTCGGGGGTGAGGGCGTACTTGATGTGACGATGGACCAGGTAGTTGATCATCTGCCGGTCGGCCTGGCGCCGGGCCTGGTAGCTGACCCGCCAGGCCGGGTCCATCAGCGGGGTGGCCGCGATGGAGCCGGCCAGGTTGAAACCGGCCAGCAGCAACAGCGCGGCCCAGGCCACCCATTGCCGCAGACCCCCGCTCTCCGCCAGCCGGGCAAAGGCCCAGCCTGCGGCCAGGGGGATGACCGCGTAGAGCCAGATGAGGTAGCGGAAGGAGGTAGTGCCCGATCCCCCCACCAGCAGGAACATGCCCAACACTCCGGCCAAGACGGCCGGCAGCAGCTCCGAGCCGTCGCCGGCGCGGCCCCGGACCAGGCGCCGGGCCAAGCGTCCGCCCCATATCCACAGGGCCCACAAAAAGATGGCGGCCCACAGCAGGGCCACCAGGTAGCGCAGCCCCGGTACGGCCCAGCCCTGGCCCTTGTACGAGGTGAGCCCCAGCAGCACCGGGATGCCCTCGGTGGCCACCGCCTTGATATCGGCCCACAGGCCCAGGCGGCGTTTGGGCGCCAGGAAGAAGTGCAGGGTCTGCCAGTTGTGGGTGAGGTTGTAGTAGAGCCAGGGCAGGCAGCCGGTGAGAAAGCCGCCGAGCATCATGGCCATGCGCGGCCGGACCACCAGGGGCGGGTCGGCCCGCCAGAGCACCAGGGCCAAGGGCAGGATCACCCCCGCGGTGAGCGGGTGGTTCCAGGCCGCCTGGCCGGCCAGCAGCCCAAAGAGCCCGGCGTGCCAGAGATAGCTCCGGCTGCCGGGCTGGCGGCTAAGCATGCGCGCCGCCACCCAGATGAGCAGCGCGGCCATGAACAGCGAGAAGCAGTAGATGGCCCGGGGGATGCTCTGGTGCCACACCAGGTAGTAGGGGCCCAGGGCGGCGATGAGCATGGCCGCCAGCCCGGCTCTTTGGCCCCACAGCTCTTTGCCCGCAAGGTACACCGCCACCAGGAAACCCAGGCCGAAGATGACCACCACCGCGCCCAGGGCCGGCCGGCTGGGGCCCACCAGGGCGAAGATGAGCGCCGCCAGCCAGGACTCCTGGGTGCCGCCGTAGTCCGAGCTCCAATACATGGAGGCGAACTCGCCGTGCAAAAAGTGCATGCCCATCAGCCCCACCACCGCGTGGTCCGAGTCCAGGTTGAGGTAGACCAGGTGCAGGGCGCGCACCACCACCGCCGCCAAGAGAATAGCGGCGATCCAGGGCCAGGCGGGTTTGGGGCTGGGGGACGCGGTGTTCATGGAACGGTAACCTCGGTGGGGCCATGCTATGCCAAGGCCCCCCTGGGGTCAAGCCTGGGACCGGTGGTGACAAGCGCGGCGCTTTTATATAGTCTAGAGGACGTTATCAACCCCAGCCATGGGACCGCCCGCTAAATGAAACAGTATCTCCCGGAACTGGCCTGCCCCTTTTGCGCACGCCGTTCGCCCTTTATCCGTTACCAAATCACCGAGCAACATCGCATCGTCAAGTGCGAGGACTGCGGCTTGATGTGGCTGCATCCCCGCCCCTCCCTTGAGGAACTGCACGAAATATACGACGAGGGCTACTACCACAACGAGGAATTCTACGACTCGGCCGGGAGCAAGCTCTACGGCTATTACGACTACCTCTACGAGCGGCTCAACAAACAGTACACCTATCAGAAAATGGCCGACCGGGCCGACGAGCTGCTGAGGCGCGACCGGCATCACGACCAGGAGAAACCGGCCTGGCTGGACGTGGGCTGTGGGCTGGGCTTCTTGATGGACGTGGCCTTTGACCACGGCTACCGGGTGCACGGGGTGGAGTTCAACCCCTACGCGGTCCAGGCCATCGAGGCCAAGTACACCTTCCCGGTGACCTGCGGCTCCATCCACGACCTGGACCCCGGCGAGCGCTACCAGGTCATAAGCCTCTTTGACGTCATCGAGCACCTCGACGACCCCTTCGGCGATCTTAAACTGCTGCGCAACCTGGTGAGCGATGACGGCCTGCTCATGTTGCAGACCATGGACAGCGAGAGCCTGCCCTCACGCATCATTGGCAAGCGGCTGGAGGACTTCCGCCGCTTTCGCGAACACCTGTATTTCTTTTCGCGCCAGTCCATGACCCGGGTGCTGGAGGCCGCCGGCTGGGAGGTGGTGGACATCGTCTCGGTGGGCCATACCTTCCAGTTGGAGATGCTCCTGGACCGCGTGGCCCTCTACACCCCTCGCTTGGTCAAGGTGCTCAAGTTCCTCATCTGGCCCAAGTGGCTCCTGGCCGCCAATATTTATGTGAACCCTCACACCAAGATGATGGTCTACGCCCGGCCCCGGGCGGGCGGGCAATAGAAGCGCGAACCAAGGGAGGGGCGAGGTCCAACGGCGTCATGGGAGCCAAGCGTAAAATATACGTCGAGGCGGCCGCCGCGGCCGGGGTGGCGCTCTTGTTGCTGGGGCTCACCCTGGCCATGACCCACCCCCTGGCGCAGTACTTCGGCCAAGGCATCCCCTACCAGCGCAGCCCCATCGCCGGGTACCAGGTGTTTCCCCTGGTCACCGGCGACCACCTGCAGTTCTACTACTGGCTCTGGGTGTTCAGCGATAACGTGCTGGGTCCCTCGGCCCTGTTCACCAACCCCTACGAGTTCAATACCTTCTTGTCCCAAGGTGTGGCCAATTACGCCAACTTCCCCTGGTCGGTCTTTTTCCTGGCCTTCCTCGGCCTGGGGCCGGTGAAGGCCTACAACCTGCAACTGGTGCTCTCCTACGTGTTGGCCGGGCTGTGCTCCTACGGCCTGGCCCGGCAGGTGCTGGGCAGCCGCTGGGCCGCCCTGCCGGCGGCGGTGGCCGTGACCTTCTTGCCCCTGCGCCAGGCCCTGGTGCTCGGGGGGCATCTCTACGGCTTTGTCATCTTCCTCTTTCCGCTGATGCTTTGGTGCCTGGAGCGAGGCTGGGACCGCGGGTCCTGGCGATGGGGGGCGGCCGCCGGTCTGAGCCTGGTGGCCATGGGCCTGATGGAACCCCACCTCACCTACTACTCGGCCCTGTTCCTGGGGCTCTATATCCCGCTGCGCCTGGTGCTGCTGGCCCCTGACCGGGATGACACCTCCGGCCGGCCGGTCCAGGCCGCGGCGCCCCTGATCGCCGGCCTGGGGCTCGGGACCGCGGCCCACCTGGCCCTGGTGCGGCGCGGCGCGGCCGGGCTGTGGTCCTGGGGTTGGCTGGAGGGGATCGTCATCTACGGCCTGCTGGCCCTGGGCGCTTGGCTGCTGTGGGCCGCGCTGCTGCAGCGCCTAAGCGATCTCACCCGGGCGCGGGCGCGGACCGTGGTGGGCCGGGCCATGCTTCCCCTGGCCGGCACCGCGGTCTACGGCCTGCCACTGGTCACCGGCCTGCCGCACCGGGGCACCGCCATCCTGGCCCTGGCCGGGCTGGCATCGCTGGTGGTGCTGGGCCTGGGACTGCGCCGGGTCCGGTGGCGCTGGTCCTGGCCGCGGGGGGCCCTGGCCCCGGTGTGGCCCACCCTGGCCGGCCTGGCCTTGGCCGCGGCCAAGATGCTGCATCTCAAGGCCACCACCTTCGACCCTTCGGCCGCCGCCGCCGGCCGCGGCCTGCCCGAGGTAAAGGCCTTTTCGCCGCGCCTGGCCGACCTGTTCGCGGCCAGCAACGATGTGCTGGTGAACCTCATCTATCCCGGCGCGGTCCTGGCCGCCCTGGCCCTGGCCGGACTGGTGATGCTCTGCCTGGCCCATCCGGCCGGGTCCCGCGGCCGCTCCCGGGCCGCCCTGTGGTCCCTGGCCGGGCTGGTGGCCGTCCTGTTGGCGGTGGGGCCCTCGGTGGAGGTGGCCCCGCTCTACCAGGTGCTTTTCAAGTACGTTCCCTTTTTCAATTTCCCCCGCATGACCGGGCGCTGGATGATGCTGGCGGTGCTGATGCTGGCCCTGGTGGGCGGCTGGGGCCTGCGCGAGATCCTGCGGCGCTGGCCGGGGCGCCGGTGGTTGGCCGGCCTGTTGTGCCTGGCGGTGGTCGGGGCCATGGCCTGGGACTACTGGCCCCGCGGCCCGGTGGGCATCTGCCTGCTGCCGCCGCCCGGCCCGGTGGAGGTGGCGGTGCGGCGCGAGCTACCCCCCGGGCCCAAGGTGACCCGGCGCCTGCTGGGCCTGCCCATGTGGCCCGGCGACAGCCACCAGTCCTCGCGCTACGAGTACACCATCACCCAGACCAGGGCGCCCATGGTCAACGGCTATTCGCCGGTGGTGCCCGCGGCCTACGTGGACCAGGTGTTTTGGCCGCTGTATCCCCTGGACCAGGGCGAGGTATCGGCCTCGGCCCTGCGCACCCTGCGTAAGCTCAAGGTGGGGCTGGTGAGTTTTCATGACGACCCGCAGGTGTTTTCGCGCAAGGTGAGTCCCTTCCCGCCCTCGCTGGCCCGGCGGCGGCTGGAGGCCAGCGGGCTCCTGGTGCCGGTGGCCCAGCAGGGCAAGGTGTTTCTCTACCGCCTGGCCGCCGACGCCCGGCCCGACCCTGACCCCGGCCGGGTCACCTCGCCAGTGACCAGTCTGTGGGAGGCCTCGTGGCTGCGCCCGCGCACCGGCCGGCTGGTGGAAGACCGGCGGGCCTCGGGCTGGGGGCTGCTGTTTGCAGACTCCGGGGACCCGGCCCATCGCCTGGGCCGGCGCATCGCCGGGGCGGCCGGCAACGTGGTCCAGGCCAAGGCCGGGCGCGACCGGCCGGGCTGGCTGGCCGCGGGCACGGGCAAGTATTTCCCGGCCGGCCGCTACCTGGCCCGCTTCCGTCTGCGCCGCGGACCGGGGCCGGAACCAGGGCGGGTGGAGGTGGCCCGCGGCAAGAGCGACGCGGTGCTGGCCTCGCGGCGGCTGACCCCCGCGGTGTTGCCGGCCGACGGCCGCTGGCACGACGTGGCCCTGGAGTTTGACCTGGCTACGGTGGGGCCCATAAACCTGCGGGTATGGTTCAACGGCAAGGCCGACCTGGAGCTGGACGTGGTGTTGGTGAACTTTGCCGGACGCGTCGGACCTGAACCGTTCTACCGGGCCCAGGACCTCTGGCGCCAGGTCGGCGGCCTGGTGCGTGACTCCCGGGTCCCCGGCGGCCTGGCGGTCACCGCCCGGGCCGGCTACACCCCGCCCATCTACATCATGCACGGTCCCCAGGTGACCCTGGCGCCGGGCGACTACCGCGCCCGCTTCCGCCTGGCCGGGCGGCCGGGTCCGGCCGGCTCGGCCGCGCCGGCGGCCTACCTGGAGGTGGCCACCGACCTGGGACGCCTCCCCCTGGGCCATCGCCGGGTAACCGCCGGCCAACTGGGCTCCGAGTACCGGGAGTTCGCGGTGGACTTTACGATCAAGCGCCGCTGCGAGGTGGGGCTGCGGGTGCGTTTCCTGGGCGGGGCCCACCTGCGCCTGGCCGGGGTGGGGCTGCAGCGCCGCTGAGGGCGGCCGGCTCAGCGCACCTCGATGGTGGCCAGGGTCACCTGGTCGCCGCGGGTCTCCCGGCCGGTGGTCACCTCCACCCGCTTGCCGGTGAAACGGGGGTCCCAGAGCCCCAGCACCAACTGGTACTCGCCGGGCGGCGCGTCGGCTGGGATGCGGAGCTGGTAGTCCTCGCGCACCACCTCGCCGGGACGAAGCTTGTCCATGAACCGGCGGTTGTGATCTAGGAAATGATCAAAGGTGTAGCGTTTGCCCCGGCCCACCAGGTGCACGAACACGGCGTAGTTCACCGGCGGCGGCCGGTCGGCCCGCCAGTAGTAGTTCACCGCCAGGCGTCCCCCCGGGGAGACGCGGTTTTGGGGCAGGTCGTAGCCCAGCAGGGTCATGCCGCAGGTAAAGGAGGCCCGCCGCCCCAGGGAGGGGCGCAGGTGGGCCAGACGCTTGGCCACCCGGGCCTGGTCCTGGGTGCGGCCCATGGCCTTGTATAGCTTGAGCACCTGCCCCAGGGCGTCGGGGTTGGAGTGAAACACCTTTTCGGCCTGGACCACCCGCTTGAGGGCCGGCCCCATCTTGCCCGATTCCAACAGGGCCAGGGCCAGGGGCAGGTACACCCGGCTGAAGCCGGGGTCCAGCTTCAGCAGGGACTCGAAGGCGCCCACCGCCTCGGCCGCCCGCCCGGCCTTGAGGGCCACTTGGCCGCGCGCTTCATCGTACCAGCGCAGGATGGAGCGCATGTGTCCCCGAATCCCCATGCCCATGCGTACCTGCTCCAGGCGCAGGGGGACGTCACGCAGCAGCACCAGGCGTATCTCCACCTCAGCCCAGGCCAGGGGGTTGTACATATCCAGGCTGAAGCCGGCCTTGCCCTCGGAAAAGGCGGCGGGCCCCAGGGTGCGGCGGGCCAGGCGGAAACTGCCCTTGGTGTGATGGGCCCACACCTCCACCCGGGCCAGATCGGTCTTGTCCGCGACCTCCTGGCCCAGGCCCAGCCGGAAGTCCACCCGCCAGGGCCCGCGCGGGTACAGGTCGTCGAGCCACAGCCGCACCAAGGCCGTTTGCCGCTTGGGCTCCCGGCGGTAGGACCCGTGGTAGCCGCGGCCGCACAAGGTGGTTTGACCCTGGCCGGCCAGGTAGACCGGGCCGGCCATGCGGTAGAGACGGCCGGTGGCCTGGCGCAGTAGTTGGGGGTGGTAGCCGGTCAGGCGGGCGAAGCCGCGGTCCCAGGTGTCCTGGTCGGTCCCGGCCACGGCCAGGCGGCGGTAGCCGGCCAGGGGGTCGTCCGCCGGCTGGCCCAACGAGAGCACCACCCCCTGGGCCCCGGCCAGGTCGCCCTGGCGGGCCAGGGCCCCGGCCAGGAGCACCTGGGCCTCGAAGCCTCCCCGGTGGTTGGTGATGGCCTGGCGCAGCAGGGCCACCGCCTCGGGGTAGTTGCCCTCGGCCAGGGCGCGCCGGCCCATGATGAGCGGGTTCCACTCCAGGCTGGCTATCACCGACTGGCCGCGCAGCTTGCTGAGCTTCACCGGGTAGTAGCCCGGGTTGGTCGGGGGCCAGGCCCGGGGATCGAGCCGCAGGTTGATCTCCTGGCCGGGATACATGGTGACCAGCCGGGAGTGCCAAGGCCCCTGGCGCACCTTAACCTGGGCCAGGTCCTGCCCCAGGTTGCACAGGTAGAGCCCCAGGTGCTCCAGGGTCCCTTGGTACCTCAGCACCCGCACCGCCCGGTGGGCCTTTTCCAGGTGCATCACCCCCCCCGGCTTGGTATAGGTCGCCGGCCGAGACATCACCACCTGGTAGGGGCGGTCGGCGCCGGCCGGCGGCCGCCACATGGCCAGGGGTATCACCACCCGGCGCGGCTCCTGGGTGGAGTAGATGCGTACCACCGGGTTGAGCCAACGGGGGAAGCGGGGCGCAGCCTGGCTCTCCGGCCGCCGGCCCCCGGGCTTCAGGTTGAACTCGGCCAAAAGCTGCATCAGGTCCAGCAGGTGACGGTCGGTGATCTCCAGGCTGGCCTTGGGGCCGTAGGCGGCCGCCGGCGGCGGCCGGCGGCGGCGGGGCAGGACCACGGCGTAGCCCCCCAGGGTCTTTAGCTGGGACCAGTCGGTGACCTGCTCCAGGGGGCGTACCGGCCGGCCCACGTGGAACAGGTGGCCGGGGCCCAGGAGCACCCGGGCGCCGTCGGGCAGGTTGTCTTCGATCCAGGTCTTGGCCAGGGTGCGGCTCTCGGGATTCCAGAACAAGTAGTCCACCCCCAGGGAACGCCACAGGGGGAAGGCGCAGACCAAGATCCCCAACCCCACCGCCGCCACCACCGGGGTCCAGTAGCCGGGTAGCCGGCGGCACAGGACTACCAGGGGCCAGGCGGCCAGCACCAAGGCGGCCGGCACCCAGACCGCCTGCAGGCTCTCCACCGGACCGGTGAGCAGGACCAGGCTGGTGGCCAGAAAGAGCAGGGGGAAGGCCGCCGTGATAAGCGAGGCGGCGCGCCGGGTGCGCAGGATGAGCCCCAGGCCCACCAGCCACAGCGCCGCGAACTCCCAACCGATGGCCTGGGTGAATACCGCCCGCACCTCGGCGGCCCGTTGGGCTACCAAGGCGCCCAGGCCCTCGGCCGCCCCGGGCGGCCAGTCCACCGAGTGGTAGACCACCTGGCCGGCCTCGCGGGCGCCGGCCAACACGCCGGGGTAACCCAGGATAAGTCCCAGGGCTAAGCCGGCCAAGAGGGCCAGGGGCCACAGCCCCCAGCGGCGCAGGGGGTCGGGGGCGCCGGCCCGCGCCGCCACCAGGTAGGCCCAGGCCACCAGGGGGGCCATCAGCACGCCCGAGGCCTTGGTGGTGATGGTTAGCCCCAGCACCAACCCGGCCAGGGCCCAGCGGCCGGTGCGCGGTGCGTCCAGGGCCAGGCTGGTCACCCACAGGCAAAGAAGCACCATCATGCCCAGGGGGGCGTCCAAGGACAGGAAGTGGCCGTGGGCCACCAGCAGGGGGTTGACCGCCACCATGGCCGCGGCCAGCAGGCCGGCGCCCACGCTATCAAAGAGCCGGCGGGCCAGGAGATAGGCCAGCCCGGCCTGGGCCGTGCTCATCAGGGCCACCGTGAGCCGGCCGGCCATGCGCGCGCTCAGCAGGGCGGTGGCGGCGTGGTTGTAGTCTCCCAGCCAGTCCAGGACCCAGGCGGCCACGGTGTTAACCAGGCCCATGAGCAGCGCCGCCAGGCTGAAGAAGCTTTGGGTCCATATGCCCCGGTAGGAGGGGTTGCCAAAAGACAGGCTGTCGATGATCTGCCAGACCCACTCGCCGGGGTGCAGGGCCTCGCCGCTGGCCAAGCCCCAACCCAGACCCCAGAGCCGCAGGGCCAGGGCCAGGGCCAAGATTAGGGCCAGGATGAGCCGGCGTGGGTGTGCGACAGGCGCCATGGTACCTCTTACGGTCGCCAAGATGATCACGGAAGCGGCGTGCTCCCACCGGTTCACGCTAAAGGGATCGCCGCGGGGCTGTCAAGCCCCGCGGCGAAGGGAAAGGCTAGAATTGGCTCTCCAGGGCCTGGTAGGAACAGGCCGGGATGCACGACTCGCAGAGAATGCATTCGGCCGGATCGTAGGAGACCTCGCGGGTGGTGCTGTCCACCGTCAGGGCATCGGTGGGGCACAGCGCGGTACAGGCGCTACAGTTGACGCAAAGGTCAGGGTGATGGCGCAGCTCCTGCACCACCGCGTTCACTTCCACCCCGTGCTCGATCAGGTAGTCCAGGGCATCCTGCAGGCTCTGCTCCCGTCCGGAGATTTCCACCACCATGCGTCCCCGCTCCCGTGGACTCACCATGGCCCGCAGGATGTTGACCTGCAGGTCAAAGTCCTTCACCAGCCGGTAGGTGATCGGCTCGGAGATAAGCCGGGGAGGGAAGCTGAATACGACTTTCTTTTTGGCCACTTGATCCGACCTCTATGTCTATGGCCGCCGGCCCGCGGACGGGCGCCGGCAGCCGGTTACTCGTCAATCAGGGTGGCGCCGGGCAGGGCGGCCACCGGGCGGGTCAGGAAGAAGGTACCCCGCTTGATCCTTTCCTTGAGCTCCAGGGACACCTGGCGCCCCTGGTAGCGGCTGGTCATCGAGCCGGTGGGCACCGCCTTGTTGTTGATCTCGATGCGGCCGGACATCAGCTCGGCCATGGAGACCCGTCCCAGGTCCACCACCCGCCCCAGGGGATAGTTCTGGGAGTAGTCCACGATGGGGAAGGTGATGTCGGCGTCGGTTACCGAGGCGTCGGCGATAACCTGCTCGTCCAGCACCGGGAGGGGCAGGCCAAAGGCCACGGCCAAGGAGGTGCCGTAGCCGGTGATGGAGGCGGCCCGTAGCCAGCGGGGGTTCATCTGCTTGAGGTCCCCCACCAGGGCCAGGGTGGCCGAGGGGAACAGGGGCAGGCCGCGGTCGTCGCGTTGCGGCTGGGGCACGTGCTGGGTGCCCGGGTAGACCACGTATCCCTCGGCCCCGCAGAGGAACACCCGGGTGCCGATGCCCACGGTGCGCAACTTGGGATCGTTGAGCAGCGGGCTCAGGGCGCCGGAGGTGGCGTAGTTGGCGTTGCCCATGTTGCCCTTGAGCACGCCCATGTAGGTATAAATGGTCTTCTTGTTCAGGTTGATGGCCACGTTGTAGAGCTGGTAGGCGTTGCGCGGGTTGAACATAGTGGCTTGGGTGAAGTCATCCAGGCCCAGTTCGGTGAAGTATTCCTTGCGGGGATAACAGTCGGTGCCGTGGTTGCGCACCTCCAGCCGGTAGCGCTCACCCTTTAGCAGACCCTCGATGATATGGGCCCCGCCGAACTTGAAGAGCCCGGGGTAGACCGCGTTGCGCGGGTCGTCGTCGGGCAGGGCGGTGGCGCCCAAAAGCAGGTCGGCCGCCGCCCAGCCGGCATACAAGGGCACGCCGCCAAAGCTGGCCCGGCCGCCGCCGCACTTTATCTTGGGGGTGGATTGGGCGATGTTGAAATAAATGCCCGAGGAGCACATGGGCCCGAAGGTCCCGGTGGTTACCACGTCCACCTGGCGCGCGGTCTGTTTGACTCCCTGGTCCTGGACCAGCCCCACCACCTCCTCGGCCGTGGCCACCACCACCTTGCCGGAGCGGATTTTGTCGTTTATTTCATCGATGGTCCTGAGCATTTATTACACGTTCTCCCTTATGCGCCGTTGGCCGCCGCGGCCGGCAGGCAAGTGCGGTCCTTTTCCTTTTGCCTTTCCACCAACTCCGACAGGGTGATGCCGGTGAGGAAGTCCACCAGTAGGTTGCCCATGTCCCCCCATACCAAGTGGACGGTGCAGCCGCCGATGCGGTCGCAGTACTGTGGGTCCTGGACGCACTCCACCGGCGCCAAGGGACCCTCCAGGCTGCGGACTATATCGTATAGGTTGATCTGGTCCGGGTCAGCGGCCAGGAGATAGCCCCCTCGCGCCCCGCGTACACTCTTGACCAAACCGGCACCCTTGAGCGGTATCAGCAACTGCTCCAAGTACTTGGCCGATATCTCCTGCTTGCTGGCCAGGTCCCGCAAAGGCACCGGCCCGGACCCGGTGTTCAGGGCCAGCTCCAACATCGCCCGAACCCCGTAACGGCCCCTAGTGGATAATTTCATAGTTTACCTCATAAAATAAAAGATATCTTACTTTATCGCCCGCTGAATCCAGGCTGAACCAAAGATTTCATGGTCCCTGGAAAAAACCGCCAATTGGCCCGGGGCCACCGCGCGTAGTGGTTCGGCGAACTCGACCTTGACCTTGTCGCCGTCCAGGCTCACCCGGCAGTCCACCCCGCGGTGGTTGTAGCGCACCCGCACCTGGTAGCGGCCGTCCATGGGCACGCCGGCATACCAGCGCAGCCCGTCCCCCCACAACCCCCGGGCCATCAGGTCTTCCTCCGGCCCCACCACCACGGTGGCCCGCCGGCCGTCGATGGCGCTGACGTACACCGGCCGTCCCAGGGCCAGGCCCAGTCCACGCCGCTGGCCGATGGTGAAGCGGTGCACGCCTTGGTGCTGGCCCAACACCCGGCCCTGGCGGTCTACCACCACCCCGGGCTGCGGGCGGCCGCAGGCGGCCACCAGCTCATCCCATCCCCCCGGCCCCAGGAAACAGGCGTCCTGGCTCTCGGGACCCTCGGCCGCCTCCAGACCCTGTTCCCGGGCCAGCCGGCGGACCTGGTCCTTGTCCCACTGGGCCAGGGGAAAGATGAGCCGTTCCAGCAGCCCGGGCCGCACCCGGGCCAGGAAATAGGCCTGGCTCTTGGTGCGGTCCTTGGCCTCCACCAGGCGGGGACCCGTCGCCGCGGCCCGCAGCCCACAGTAGTGACCGGTGGCCAGACAACGGCAGCCCAGTTCGGCGGCCATCTCCCACAAAAGCGGGAGCTTTACTCCCGCATTGCAAAGGGCGCAAGGGTTGGGGGTGCGCCCCTCGGCGTAGGTCCGGGCCGAGGGCTCGGCCACCCGCTGGCTGAAGGCCTGCGCCGCGTCGATTACCCGGTGCTCCAGCCCCAGTTGCTCGGCCACCCTGGCGCCCTGCACCGGGGCCCGGTCCGGTCCCCGGCCCAACCGCAGGCTCAGGCCGATGACCCGGTGCCCCGCGCGGCGCAGCAGAAACGCGGCCACCGCTGAATCGACTCCGCCGCTTAAGGCGACCGCGACTGCGCCCAATTGCTTCCTCCTAAAACTTAAATCATACCATCAACGTAGTATTTTAGGAGTATAGAACAATATACCATCGCCGCCAGGGGTGTCAATAAAAACGCCTTATGCCACATCTGATTTGTTCGGTATGCAAGGTCGCGGCCTTGACTTCGGCTCAGCGAGGGGCTTGGTCCGGGGCCGGGTCGCTGGCGGCTATCCGGTGGAACCAGGCGCCGGGGGCGGCGGTGGCCAGTGAGGCCAGGTTGCTGATAAATCCCAATAAAAAGGCGTGGGTGGACCCCACTCCCACCAGCCCGAAGAAGGCCACGTAAAGCCCCTCCACCACCCCGAAGCCCGAGAGCGACACCGGGGCGCGGGCCAGCAGGATGGCCACCGGCACCACCGCCGCCGCCTGGGCCAGGGTCAGCGGGATGTCCAGGGCCCAGGCGGCCAGCCAGGCCGCCCCCACCGGCGCGCCCTGTTCCAGCAGCGAGAGCAGCACGAACAGCAGCAGGGTGGGGCGGTGGTCCCGGTAGGCGCTGTAGGCCTGCAGAAAGCGGCCCAGCCAGCCCAGCAGGCGTCCCCGGTCGCTGGTGCGTTCCTGGATACGCCGGGCCAGGCGCTGGGCCAGGGTCGATAGGGACAACAGCACCGCCAGGGCGCCGGCCACCAGCACCCCCATGATGATCCAGAGCACCCGGCCCGGCACGCCGTCGGAGATGAACAGCAGCAGGGCCAGGCCGGCCAGGGCGGCCAGGGCGCTGGCCACGAACCCCAGGGCCCGCTCCACCACCACCGAGGCGGCCAGGGCGGACGAGGGGCGGCCCGGCCCGGCCAGGGCGGCCACCCGCAGGGCGTCGGCCCCCAGGGTAACCGGCAGGAAAGAGCCGGCAAATGACGCCAGGTAATAGGCCTTTATGGATTGCCAGGACGATATGGCCATGCCCCGGCACACGGCCAGCAGACGCCACTTGTAGGCCATGAGCAGGCGGTCGGCGGTGAGCCACAGGGCCAGCAGGGCCAGCGGTCCCCAGTGGGCCTGGGACAGGGCGCGGCGGGCCTCGTCCAGGTCCACGGTGAGCCACACCAGCCCCACCAAGAGCCCCAGGCTCAGCCCCATGCGCACCCATATGTTCGCCAGCCATTTCACCAATTGCGCTCCCCGGGGCAATCGCCAACAACTTCGGCAAATTATCACGGCCCTGACCCCCGGTCAATCGCCGCGGGCCAGGGGGGGATGATAACCCTTGCAATTTGCGGTGGCGTCCAATAGGTTTCGGTAGGCCCTATGGTTACCGTCGGCGGCCCCCGGGCCCTGTGAATCGGCGAAGAAAGGTATCCCGCCATGTGCGGCATCTTTGGTTTCAGTTGGGAGGACCGGGACCTGCTCCAGGCCATGGGCGACACCCTGGTGCACCGGGGCCCGGACGACCGCGGGGCCCACGTGGGCGGCGGGGTGAGCCTGGGCCAGACCCGGCTGTCGATCATCGACCTGTCGGTAAACGGCCGCCAGCCCATGGTCAACGAGACCGGCGACGTCTACCTGGTGATCAACGGCGAGATCTACAACCACCTGGAGCTGCGCCGTGAGCTGCAGGCCGCCGGCCACGTGTTCAAGTCCCGGGCCGACTCCGAGGCCGCCCTGCACGCCTACGAGCAGTGGGGGGTGGAGTTCGTCAACCGCCTCAGCGGCATGTTCAGCCTGGCGGTGGTGGACTACCGCCGCCGCCGCCTCATGCTGGCCCGCGACCGGCTGGGCATCAAGCCGCTGTACTACCACTACGACGGGGCCAGCCTCATCTTCGCCAACGAGATAAAGGCCATCCTGCAGTGGCCCGGCCTGGAGCGCCGGGTGGACCGCATGGCCCTGTACCAGTACCTGGGCTACGAGTTCGTCCCGGCTCCGCGCACCTTGTTTCACGGGGTGGCCAAGCTGCGCCAGGGCCACTTCGCCCTGTTTGACATGGACCGCGGCACTCTCAGCGAGCACAAGTACTGGGACCTGGCCTTTGAGCCGCGCTTCCAGCGGCCCGAGGAGGCGGTGGAGGAGCTGCGGGCCCTGCTCAAGGAATCGGTGCGCCGCCGGCTCATGTCCGACGTGCCCCTGGGGGTGTTTCTCTCCGGCGGGCTGGACTCCACCACCGTGGTGGCGGCCATGCGCGAGCTGGGGGTGGAGACCATCCGCAGCTTTTCCATCGGCTACCCCGACCCCTCCTTCAGCGAGCTGGACTACGCCAATGAAATGGCGGCCCACTACGGCACCGAGCAGACGGTGCTGATGATCGACGGGCTGTCCATGGAGGACCTGGAGACCGCGGTCTACCACCTCGACGAGCCCATGACCGACCTGTCGGCCATCCCCCTGATGCTCATCTGCCGCAAGGCCAAGGAGACGGTGACCGTGGTGCTCTCGGGCGAGGGCGGCGACGAGGTCTTTTGCGGTTACGACCGTTTCAAGGCCTCCAAGGCGGCCCGCCTGCTGGATATGCTGCCCGGCAGCGCCCGGCTGGGCGGTATGCTCACCTCGCTGTTGCCCGACCAGCCCCAGAAGAAGGGGCCCATCAACGTCATCAAGCGGTTCTTCGACGGCGCGGTGCTGCCCAAAGACGGCGGCCACCTGCGCTGGCAGTACTTCCTGCCCAACCGCCAGGCGCGGGCCATCTTCAACCAGGACATGCTGGAGGCCATCGAGCTGGACCCCTTCCGGCCGGTGCGCGAGATTCTGGACTCCTGCAACAGCCGCGACCGCACCGACCGCGAGGTCTACGCCGATCTGCGGCTCAACATGGTCGACAGCGTGCTGATGAAGGTGGACAAGATGTCCATGTCCACCTCGCTGGAGGTGCGGGTCCCCTTCCTGGATCACGAGTTCATCGAGTTTGCGGCCGGCCTGCCGGGGTGGTTCAAGCTCAAGGGCTTTACCACCAAGTACATCTTCCGCCAGGCCATCTTGCCCCTGGTGCCTGAAAAGGTGGTGTTCCGCGGCAAGCAGGGCTATTCCCTGCCGGTGAAGAACCTGCTGCGGGGGCAGCTAAAACCGCTGATGCAGGAGCTGCTCACCACCAGCCCGGTGGTGGCCGACTTCTTTAAGCCCGAGGCCATCGCCGAGTTGATGCGCCAGCACCTGGCCGGCACCCACAACCACAACCACTTGCTGTGGGCCCTGATGAACCTGGCCCTGTGGCACCGCCGCTTCCTGGAGACCTAAGCGGCCGCCGGCCATGGCGCCGGCAGGCGGTTTATGTTACAAATTAACGATTTTAGTGACTCGTTGCCCCGCCGCCGGGGCGATGGATTTTGCCATGAGCGCCGCCACTGATCATGAACCGGGCCGCCAGGCCATGAAGACCCAGAGAGCCGCCACGGCCGGCGGCGGGGCGCTTAGCCGCTACCGCGAGCTGATCGTGGGCAGCCGCTCGCTGTGGCGCCTGGTCTACTTCGAGTGGTGCATGCTCTGGGCCGACACGCCCGGGGCCCTGGGGCTCTTGTTGCGCACCCTGTTCTGGCCCCGGCTTTTCGGGTCCTGCGGCCGGAAGGTCTTTTTCGGCCGCGGGGTGGTCATCCGCCACCCGGGGCGCATCCACCTGGGCCACCGGGTGGTGGTGGGCGAGGGCTGCGTCCTCGACGCCCGCTGCGCCGGCCGCGACCGGGTGCTGGTCATCGGCGACGACGTGAACCTGTCCAACGACGTGATGCTCTCGTGCAAGGAGGGGACCATCGAGTTGGGTCCCCGCACCGGCATCAACGCCAAGACCATCATCCACTCGGCCGCCGGCAACCCGGTGAAGGTGGGGGCCGACGTGGTCATCGGCCCCATGTGTTACCTGGTGGGCGGCGGCAATTACCACACCGAGCGCACCGACATCCCCATCGCGGCCCAGGGCATCCAAGCCGACGGCGGGGTGGTCCTGGAAGACGGGGTGTGGCTGGGGGCCCGGGTCACCGTGCTGGGCGGGGTGCGCATGGGCGGCGGCAGCGTGGCCGCGGCCGGGGCCATGGTCACCAGGGACGTGGAGCCCCTGGCGGTGGTCAAGGGCATGCCGGCCAGGCCCGGCGCCACCCGCGCCGCTCCCGCCGCGGGCGCGGCGGCCGACTAATAAAGTTTAACAGCGACCCGCGGCCGGCGGCCCGGGCCGGGAGAAATATCCATGTCAGAGGTTCTTTCCGAGAAGACCAAGGCCATCCAGGAGCGGGTGGTGGGGATGTATTCCGAGCATCCCTGGCCCATGACCCGCGACGCCGACGAGGAGATGGGTTGGCGGCTCAAGTGCCTGGGGATACGCCCGGAACACTACCAGGGCAAGAAGGTGCTGGACATGGGCTGCGGCACCGGCGAGTACGCCCTGTGGTACGCCGACCACGGCGCGGCCGAGGTGACCGGCATCGATCTCTCCCAGGGCTCGCTCAACATCGCCGAGGGTCGCCGCCGCCAGGGCGGCTTCGACCAGGTGACCTTCCAGGAGATGGACATCCTCAACTGCTCGCTGCCCGATGATTACTTTGACTACTCCTACTCGGTGGGGGTGCTGCACCACACCGGCGAGCCCCGGCGCGGCTTCCAGCACCTGGTGCGCATCACCAAGCCCGGCGGGGTAGTGATCGTGAGCCTGTACAATTCCTACAGCCGCCGGGTGCTGCGGGCCAAGCAGACCATCTGCCGCTGGCTCGGCGGCGACGACATCGACAAGCGGGTCTACTGGGGCGAGAAACTCTTTGCCGGCACCATGCGTAAGCTCGACGCGCGCTACCACGGCACCAACACCAAGCAGATCGCCTATGACATCTTCGGCTTCCCCCACGAGAGCCTGCACTCCGGGGCCGAGGTGCTCGGCTGGTTCGACCAGACCGGGGTGGAGTTCATGGGGGCCTTCGCCCCCCTGAGGGTGCGCGACTATTTCTACGCCTTCAACCAGCCGGAGTACGCCCGCTTTCGCAACACCTTCGCGGGATTCCCGGTGATGCGCCTGGTGGCCGACTCCATGACCAAGCTGGCCAAGCGCCTGGGGCCCAAGGACGAGGAGGTGCCGCCTTTCCCCCGGCCGGGCCGGCTCTCCATGGTCATGTGCCAGAGCATGTGGATCGCCTTTGGCCTGCGGTTCAACTGCTTCACCATGGCCGGCATTAAAAAGGGCTAGGGCGGCGGTG
>Ga0256835_1000582_pt1 | contig 26103 bp, 18 predicted proteins | sample PIR30metaG_FD_185972 | JGI IMG/M metagenome (GOLD analysis project Ga0256835, IMG submission 185972) | Hydrothermal vent microbial communities from East Pacific Rise, Pacific Ocean - PIR-30 | ecosystem: Environmental > Aquatic > Marine > Hydrothermal vents | place: Pacific Ocean: East Pacific...
AAGGTCGCAGAAGAGATAAGGGAAAATCTTTCCTGGACCCTTATTAAAGAAGAGGAGGCGACAAAGAATCCTCTGCCACCCTACACAACGGACAGTGTGCTCCAGGATGCTGGCCAAAGGCTTGGCTATTCTACCCGGCAAACCATGAATCTTCTCCAGGAGCTTTTTGAAAGCGGGCTCATCACCTATCACCGAACTGATTCCACACGCATTTCTGAGGTAGGGCGTTACCAGGTAGCCAGGCCCTACATTATTTCACACTTTGGTGAAGAGTTTTTTTATCCAAGAGGGTGGGGAGAAGGTGGAGCCCATGAAGGCATCCGTCCAACTCGTCCCCGGGAGCCAGAAGAGATTCGTTACATGGTTGGAGCAGGGCTTATCTCCCTTTCAAATCCGGAGCAAGCACTTAAGTTTTATGAGCTTATCTTTCGTCGTTTTATGGCAAGTCAAATGCGGCCGGCAAAGGTCCTGGTAGCCACTGTCTCCTTTAAGACCCCGTCCCATGAGTGGGAAGAAAAATTCGTAACCCGAATACTTCAAGAAGGTTTTGAAAAGATGTACCCAACCTTTAATGTTGTTGAACTAAGGGAAGGGACCCAGGCAGAAAAGGTACAGTTTCAGTTGGTTCCAAAGGCGGAACTTTACACAGAGGGAACTTTGGTTCAGGAAATGAAAAAGCGGGGCCTTGGGCGGCCTTCAACATATGCAGAAATCGTCACCACCCTCATTCAGCGTAACTATGTGAAAGTGCTTCCTGGGGGAAGACTTTATCCCACAAGACTAGGGCGGCAGGTTTATGAATATCTAAAGGAACATTTTCCCAAGGAAGTGGATGAAGAGCTTACCCGCCAGTTAGAGGAGGCCATGGACAGGATCGAGGCAGGTAAGGTTGATTTTCAGGAAATTTTGCAGCAAGTTTATGAGATAAGACGTTATCTTGAGGAGAATAGATAAACGAACAGAAATATTTAGTAGGTAAGATTTAGGGCGTAATCCATGTCTTCAAGATTATAAGCTTTAGTCTATTTGACATTCACTTGGATTATAAATTCTATAAGTAAAGTAACAAGTTAGTCTTTTTGGTATATAAAATTTTTTAAAAATTCTATCATTTTTTGGTGGTGTTCCATACATTTTTCGACAGTCATCTCTTCAGCATTTTTTATGCGGCTATAGAAGTCAATCATCTTTAGGCTTTCTATGGTACCACGATTAAGCTGTCTTTGTATGATGTCTTTTTTGTTGTTTTCGTCGTTTAATAGCGAACTATTTAAATGCTGAGAAACCAACGCAAGATTGCCAAAGCAATCAATTGGCCTATCGGCCTCACACAGCCCCTTGTTCTGTGGCCAATCTTTTTCACGGCTTTGTGGCTTCATATGTTCTATTGAATTCAAACGAGAGAGACGAAACGACTTTTTAATGCCAGCATAACTGAATTTTTCCTCTTCTCGAAAGGGATGTTGATATTTATTATTTTTGTAGTTTTTCCACAAAAAATCCTTTTCCCAAAGAATATAGTCCAATTTATAAAACCAATAATGCGGAGTAGATGTGCCGCGATTGAGCTGTTTTTCTATTAAACTTTCATCTATTGTTTGCTTTCCATCATCCTTATTTTCTTCAAATTGATAAAATAATTGTTTTAAATCGCCATCTCCTTTTAATCGGCTTAAAGCTACTTGCCTATCAAGGGATTTCAAAAATGTTAGATAATCCTGATAGAAATCGTTATCCTGAGCCTTTAAAGATCCATCATTTAGATTGGACTTCAACCACTTTAAGACCGTATGGATCCAGTCTTGTGCAAAAAAGTCTGTAGTGAAATTGAAAAGAAGCTGCATATTCATTATGGAGTAAATAGTTTCATTATCTGTTTTTCTATCGATTTGTACTTTTGATTCATTTATTGAGACCTTGGCCAAAAAGGGTTCATCGGTTTCAGAGAATCTTTTGAGTAAGAAATAATCATATAGGATGCGGTACCTAAACAATTCATGCAAAAATGCTATCTTCTTTTCAGGTAGAGAATCTTCGAACTCATTTTGGAATTGGACTATTAGCTTACTATCATGGATCTCAATTTTTTTATCGTCTTCATGCCCCAAATAAAGTTTCAACACATGAAGCAAGAAATATTCAAATTTTAAAAATGACCGGTATTCTTTTATACCTTCTTTTTCTGAAATTTCGTACACACCTGTATTTTCCTCTGATAGAATTTCATCTAGAGTAAGCTTTCCATCCTCAGTAGCATTTAAATTAGGTGAGTTATTTTCTTTAAAAAATTCACCAACATCAGCTTTTTCTTTTATGGCAAAATCTAAAAGTTTCTTTCGTATATCCTCCATACCTTCTATTTGCCTGGAAGAATTGGTTTTGCAGTCATATTTTCTTTTTTCATAATTGTAAATAAACTCCTCTAGATATGCATCCATTCGGCTACAGTAGTCCCAGAGTTTTGCATAAGTATCACGTTGTTTTTCATCTAATCCATTCAACATCCTTGCTTTAATTACTTGATGTTTCTCAAGCTGCTTGCCTCGGCTATTCATAACCTCAAAATATTTTTCAATATCCACTATATTTGGATCAAGTTCTGTTAAAGTAAACTCCACTTTATTCAGCAAGCCTTTCAAGTCGAAATTCTTTTCTTCTTTAAAACGCTTGATAGTCTCTATATTTGTTTTGAAAACAGGATCAGCATTATATTTTTTTATAAGTTTGTCTAAATTTTCATATTTAAATCCATTTTCGAGTTCAGCTAAAAATTGTTGATCATTATTTCTTACAGCGTATTTTAGTTTTAGTTTTGGCTTTTCTTCAGCCACAAAAGATATAAGATACAAAGTGGTAAGCCTTTGCTGGCCATCTATAATATCAAACTTATTTTCTTCCCTTTTTTCTACCACTATATTCCCAAGAAAGTATCCACTGCTATTTTTCTCTATCCATAACTCAAAATCTCTGAGTAATTGCTCTACTTCTTCACTTTTCCATGTATAACGTCTCTGATAAATTGGTACTGTAAAAATGCTGTCATTAAGCTCCTTGGTATTCCATGAAACCTTTTTAATTGTGGGCTTGCTTACTGCTTTCTCCATAATTTTCATTCCATATATTCATCATTGCTTCATTAACCACCTTGAAATATGGTTCGTTTTTAGCTGCATAATAAAATTCTTTTTTTGTCCTACCTAGACTAGAATGCCAATTTTTATTATCGCAATAATAAAGAAGATAACTCTGCAGATCTTTTAACACATGCGTTGACGCATATTTCAGAAGAATGGCTTTAAACGGGTCCCACTGTTTTGGCTCAATATTGTTGTCAAAACGGTTCCATTCAAATTTTTTCACACCTTCTTTATAAAGGCTTGCCTTGCCATTACGATAATAGGCAAGCAGCAAAAAAAGATGGGCAGCAAAATCTTCAAAATCCTGCATGCCAAACTTATCGAAAAAATATAAAAGCACTGCACGATACACCTTTCTCAAATATCTGTTTCCAGCCCCAGTGACGTCATCCAATAAACAGAACCATGGATCATTCCGAAGTTGTTTTAGTGCCTCAACGTATTTGAATGCATAAAGGAAAAAGTGTAACCCTCCACTAATTGACTGTGTTACCTCAAAAGGCAGATATCTTTTGCCGTTTTGAAGCATGTATGGACCAGTAAAAGGAGCAATCTTCGGCGTAAAGCTCACTACATCTTGTTGCGGATCGTAATGAAAGAATTTAAATAACGGAGGCTGATTGTAATTGTTTAATAAGTTTGGCCCTCCTTCTGATCGAAACTCTCGGTAAACATCTATCCACGCCAAATTATCAGGTTCAAGCTCTCCTCTTACTGCCTTTCGAGTAAGCCCTAGAACTTGTTCAAAAAGAAACTCTAAAAAATCTTCACCAAGATATTTAATATCCTCAGGAGGTGTTTTTTCATACTTTTCCCAATCTTTAATAATGTCCATTATGACATTCTCAGGAGTGTCCTTAAGCATATGCCGTAAGTGGTGAACTTTTAAAAGATCTTTTCGTGCAAGTGGCTTTCCTCGAGTATTTTGGGCATCAAAATAAAAAAAAGCTTCATCAAGGCTCTCCGCATAAGTGCATGTGATGTAAACATTTTTGCAAACATATTGCGCAAATGACTTTTTTATATCTGATCTTGAAAGGCGGTTTTCAATTAACATTTTATTGTGTTTTAAGCGCTTTTTAGACAAAGGTGTAAAGATCGGTTCTTCAATGAAATCAAAGTTTTTTTCTTCACTACAATTTCCCAAGATTTGCTTAAATACATACATCATTATTGCAAATGTAGTGATGCGCTGTTGACCGTCCACAATATTTATTATATTTTCTTTTGACAAATTATTTCTGTCCTTATAAAAGATGACATTTCCAACTAAATAGATTCGTTTGTTTTCCTTCCATGCTTCGATAATATCTTCCAATAGTTGCATAACTTGGTCATCTGTCCAACAATAGGGACGTTGATAATCTGGGATATTTAATTTTAGGTCTTTAAATAGTGTACTGATATTGATAACATCGTTTTTATTGCTTTCTCTGTTAGTAGAGTTCATTTACTCTCCTTCTAAAAGCTTGCTACAATATATTCGTTCAAAATATTTAATCGGTATTTTAGGGTCTTAACTAAATTCTTCAAAAATGTAGCTCTTTCTTTCACTGATCATAAGGTTTTTGGTTGCTATCCATGAGCTAACAGTAAGTCCATATGGCTCATTGCTGCCAAGCAAGGCCTTTCAGAAATTGAATACCACATCTACTGCTTTCTGTGAAAAAACCTTTGCCGATGCCTGAAATACCCTTGCCATCCCCAAAAGAACTTTTTGACATGCTATAGAGCAGGAGTGCACAAGTGCCGCTGAGTAAAAAGGTGTCTCTAAAAAACTTTGTGAATTAAGCGTAAGATCCATATTTTTGAAAACGGCAGATCCTCATTCAACAAACCGCTTAAAGAGAGAACTTTATGAAATCCATCAAAAAAGGACTTCATCGCGCCTTCTCGGATTTTTTCAGCGAGAAAGAGCTGAGAGATGTCTTTAAAAAGGCATGCCTCAGATCGTATGATGCGCTGGTCATAGTAAATGAGGGATATTTGTTCGAGCTGTCTGTATGCTGTGATGATGACATATTGATAGTATGCAAATCCATGGACATCGAAAGTTGTGCTCAAATTCTGGACAAAGAGCTCTTCCTGAAAAAGCTTCAAGCGTATCCGCCAGTAGAGGTGAAGACCTATAGCGTCTCATGAAGTATTCGAGACGGAAAAGAGAGAACTCCTCGATAGGGCAGCTCATCGAAGAAAAGCTCTTCACCAAAGATTTTCCGACCTATTAAGGGCTGCCCTTATCTTTCTGAGGCATTTCTACTTCCCTAAGCCAGAGCCAGCTATTGCTGACTTGTAACACCACTTATGATTTTCTTCATTGCTGGACCTCCTGTAGATCCATAAAAACCCCCACATCTGCCGCTGACCCTTTTCTTTTTTATTGCTGGATAGTGGAAAGCCGGTGCGAGGTGGAAACAGACAGGATCGCCAGTTTTTTGCAGGAAATCATGTTGCCATTGCATTTGAAATGTCACCATCTTTGGTCCTTTGTAAAAGGAAATCAACGCCTCTCTCTTTGTATTATGAGGCTTACTTTATAGAGAATCCAGAGGGTTTCAAGTTAAGACCCCGAGGATGAATAGTCTTTTTGATATTAGTTTGGGAAGGGATCTTAATTGACGCAGGTATTTTTCTAACGAGTTTGTCCACCTTGAAATTTCTCCAGACACTCCATCTGGCAGTTGCATCCGAAGCCAATCTGGCTCTAATCCGGTAGAGGCCGGTTGATGTAAGCCGTATATCAAAAGAGGATTCGTTTGGGCCATGGTGTGAAGTGATAGAGGGACTGATGTTTCTAAACGATGCGGGGCTGAACTTGCCAACCTGATGCTGTACCTGCAGAATCACCTTTTGGTTTTGGGCATGGCGAACCCTGATTTTTATTGTCAGGCTGTTTCCGATCATCATGAAGTTCTGGTCCTGTTGAGGCTGAACTATAGTTGGCACAGGCAGGCGTGCAATGCGTGAACCATGGATAGTCGAAGATGGAGCAGGTATGATATGTTTTGTCGCCGCAGGCTGTATGTTTATCACCTGAAAGGCACGCCAGGGCCCCCATGTGTTTTGATGCTTCAGTCTCACTCTATACTCTCCGGGATTATGTAGTTGCAAAACCAATGTCCCGTCTTTTCCCTTAGCTATGAACCTGTGCGACACCTTTTCAAGCTCTTTAAAGGGTCTGTTGGCATTTGGCCTGAACTGCACCTGAAACTGCGGAGTCTTGCCACCTGTGTTTTTTAGGCCTATCGAGATCTTTTCTGTTGCACGATAGGTGGGCCGAATGGAGGCTACCGACATGGCTGGAAGGTGCATTTTGGTGGTCAGGCTCTTTTTACGGCTGTCATCTCTTGTAACCGGGGTTCCAAGCTGTGCCACATAGAAATTTGCATGGGCCTTTTGGACCGTGGTGGTTCCCTGTTTAAGAATGAACTCTAACCATATTGATCCGTTAAAGCCGCTGTTTTTAAGTTTCTTGTTTTTCTTATTATAAAGACTTGAAACACTGAACATCTTCGAAAAATTTGTTTTTCCAGCAGGAATTGTGTAATTCTGGCGAAAAAATTCGCGAGGTTTTCCTGCTGGTTCTTTGCTCCAGCTCCATACAAGGGTCAGCTGGTTTGGCTTTTTTGACTTTGAAAAAAATTGGAAATTTACGGGAACAGAGTTGGTATAGGTTTGTCCTTGACGAGGAGAGATTATCTTCAAAAGTTGCATGTAGCGTAAGGCCGGGTTTTGCTTGTTGTATCCAAATTTTGATGGATCCGTACCACCACGAACCAGCCGGTCAATTTTAAGGAACCCGGCCTGGGAATGATAATTCCATCTTGAGTCACCACCTTTCAGATATACATCCAAAAAGTAGACACAGGGGCTTTTGTCATCCTGTGAAAATCTATTTTTTAGGCGCAGGAGCTGTGCAGTGGAAATGTTTTTTTGAAATATTCGTGTCGCGGCTACTTGGGTATTGACTGGTATGGTTTCTTCCCAGAAAAAATTTGTCTTAAGGGGAACGGAATAACAAAAATTTTCCTTTATCCAGCTCCATTTTAGAACCAGATTGGTATTTTTAAGAGAAATGTCTTGAGGAAGCTGAATCTTGACAGGAATGCTGGCACCTAAATAGGCGTCATGATTTTTGGGCTGGATTAGTTTCCAATCTTTATGGCTGGTCCCTGCCTTGGCAGTTACAGTAAATTTTAGGCTTCTAGCAACATAATTGGTTAAGCTGTCTAAGAATGCTACTTCAGCCCAGTAATTGCCTGGGGAAAGCCCTTTAAATGTGTGGGAGACTGTCCCGGCATCTGCCAACCTCATTGCCACAGGCTTCAATGAGCCAGCATTTTGTTTTTTTAATGTGAAAGCAACAGGCCATTTTTGGCCTCTAGGAGAAATGTCCGAGGCGTATTCTAAAACAATACGGACATTTCCTGGGGGCGAGGTAATGTTTTTGGGCTTGACAGATACCTCCATAGAATGTTCAAAAGCCTCGATTTTCATTATCTTACGGGCACCCGGAGAGACGGTTTTTTTAAAATCGGTGACGACCTTTTTTTGTATGTAATTTCTCACCTGGTTATCCATTATTGTTGCACCTCTTGCACCGCGAGAATATGACTGGAAGTTACAGCTGGGGCTTCTATCCGACAGCACAGGGTCATGATGAGAGCATTTATAGGTTGAGGCCCCCAGGTTTTTGAATTTGATAACAAGCTTGTTGCTGGAAGGAAACCAGCATACATTCCCTGTGTCTTGATCTCGATATACAAACTCGTTGTCTTTTTTGCATACAAGCCATGCGGCCTTTGCGCCATAGCAACGGTCGGCTTCTTTGCCGTAACCAAAATTATGCGTACCGGTATAGGTTACGGTTATGCTACATACATGTAGCCCCTTTCCTAGGGGCTCATCGTCCAAGGAGGCTGCCATGACAATATCTTGAATGGATATTATGGAAATAACTGTGGAAGCGAACAGGATGAGAATCTCCATGGCACATGTTGTAATGCTATTTTTTAAAATCTTCATGGGCAGCTCCTTTCATTGTCCTGATGAACAATCAAAAATTTTTTCACCGCTTATTTTTAGAGTGGGTGAATTTTGGAAAAAGGTTCATATGCGTGAAGAAGATTCTTTTATGACCTTTATACCCGATTAAACTTGAAAACAAGCATCTCCAGCAAAATGTTGTCATTTTTGCAGATTTTTTGATAAGCTAGTATAAAAAACATATAGAGAAAAAAAGCGCTGCAGATTTAGAGTTTTTTGGGAGAACGGGTAAACGAGTTTGTAGAGATGGCATTGTCCGTAAGCATGATAACCGACAGATTAGTGGACAATATGACCTAAATAATACAAAACCAATGGATGATAAAAGAAAGGAGGTAAAATGGTAATATATGGCAAAGTGGAGAGCCCGGAAGATATCAGACGTATTAACTGCATCATTAGAGATGAGATGATGGAGATAGAGAATGAAGCCCAATTAAGCGAGCTTAAAAAGCGGAGTGACTATCTTTGCACCCTGACTTATTCGCCATTTTGGAAGAAGAGGTTCGGCGAAATGATAGAAGAGCTGCGGCAAGTGGCATTGGAAGAGAACCGTATCAGTGTCAAAGAAGCTAATATCATAGCTAAATTCAAAGGTTTTAATAAAGAATACACTCCTTGGCGAAGCGATATAGATATTGAAGAGCAGCTGCGTCTTATCCCGGAAGAAGTGATAGAAGAGATTACTCACGCCACCCTGTCTTTGCAGATGGGAAGGGAGATTTTGGAGAACATTAAGAGAGAATTTTGCGCTATTCGGGCAGCTATGGTGCTGTGTGAAGATGAAGAGTGTTTACGCAAGCTCAAAAGAGCGGTTGATATTCTTTCGGTACTTCCCTATATGGAAAGTTTCAAAGAGCATTTTGATGAAGAGTTGATGGGCGCAATCGATGCGCTCATTACCAAAGAAAAAAACCGCTCAGTGGAACTTGCCAATATCATCAGCGAGGTAAGGGGATGGCAGAGTTATTTTGAATCCATTACAGATGAAGACTTTGGTGAGTTGAGTGCTAAAGAGTATCTGGACAAACTCCTCGAGGAGGAGCAAAAGGCAGAGACTTACATTCCTACCGAAGCCAGATATAAAGGTGGTGGCAAGGTACTATGGATCGTCTACTATCATCCAAGAAGGAAGAGAGAATATGCCAAGAGGGTGTATTTGCCAGCTGAATTTCGAAATCTCAAGATGGAAGGCCCCGGAGAGTTTGAAAACAAATTTGGCAACAAGGTGTGGGGGGTAAAGATTAGCTACGAGATGAAGATCAAAGCTACCATTATCAGAGTGCGAGGAAGGGAAATTCATTTGCCAGAAAGATGGGTGAAAAAGGAAAAGATCGTAACTCTGCCCAGGATTGCTCAAAATGTTCGTCTGCTGGAAGAACGGCCCAAAAGCGCTATGGATATTGCTTGATATTCTAAAAAGGGCCAGGATATTCTGGAAAGATGGAATCTTACCGCTCGGCAATTTCCAGTAGTATCTGCCTTGTTCATAAAATGGAAAATGTAGGGAAGGCTTTATCTGCGTGAGGAAGGTTTTAAAAAAACATTTCCACGCAGGCTATATGGGTTTTTTATACCTGATTAAATTTTAGGACAGGTACTCAAGCTAGAAAATAGGGACCTGGAGAGGTTCTTTTAATAAAAAAGTCTGCTTATCCATACGGAGCCAAGAATGCCCACTGCGTCTGCCAGAAGGGCTGCTGTAAGGGCATGTCTGGTTTTTGTTATGCCTACTGCGCCAAAATAAACCGCCAGTACGTAAAATGTAGTTTCTGTAGAGCCCTGCATAACAGAGACCACGAAGGACAGGAAGCTATCTGGGTCCTTGGAGACTATTTCTGACATTATTCCAAAGGCACCACTTCCAGAAAGAGGACGCATCAGTGCCATTGCTAGGGCCTCGGGAGGCATGCCTATAAGTCCGACCACAGGGGATAGGATGTGCGTAAACATGTCAAGAGCGCCGCTTGCCCTGAGCATTCCAATGGCCACAAATATCGCAACCATGTAAGGGATGATCATTATTGCAGTTTCAAAGCCTTCTTTTGCCCCTGTTGTAAGGCTTTCGTAAACTCTGACTCCTTTCAGATAGCCGTAAATCAAAAAAAAACAGATAAGGATGGGAATAAGCCAGCTAGACAGATTCCCAAGGCAGTCCATGCTTGTCTGGGTAGGCATGCCTGTTTTGTACAGTCGAAGAGCCACGGCACCCAAAAAGGCCACAAGAGCCATTGTTATTACTATCTTGCCCGTATTGGAAACAGAGGTCGTTAAGGTACTGTCTTCGACGTTCTCCTGCCCTTTCGTGTTATTTTGTAAAATATCCTTTTCTTCGTCCTGAGGACCATCCTCTTCCTTTTCAAGCCACTTTGCCGCACAGATGGCTACCAGAGTGGAAAGGGCCGTTGCCAGGATGGTAGGGATGAGTATGGCAGCTGGCCTGTTGGCACCTGCTGCAGCCCTGACAGTAATGACACCCAGGGGCAAGAGGGTCACATTTGAAGTATTTATTGCCAGGAAAAGGCACATGGCATTGGTGGCAACACCTTTTTTACATGCCAGCTTGTTTAACTCTTTCATGGCCTTGATGCCCATAGGGGTGGCAGCGTTTCCAAGGCCTAAGGCATTGGCAGACATGTTCATGATCATGGCAGACATGGCAGGGTGGTCGGGAGGAACCTGTGGGAAGAGTCTTATCATTATGGGCCTTATGAGACGGGCTACGGCCCGCAACATGCCACCGTCTTCTGCAACCTTCATAAGGCCAAGCCATAGGGCCATGGGACCGATTAGGTTAATGGCCAGGGTAACGGCTGCCTTTGCAGAGTCAAAGGAGGCCTTGGTAACCGCATCCATCCGGCCTGTGTAGGCAGCGGTTATGGTGGCAACTATAATCATTCCCAGCCAGATGGAATTTATGGCAGCGGGTTTATCTTTCATTCCTTCTTACCTAAAGACAATGTTGACTTAAGTCAATGCTGGAGATCGTAGCCAGTTTATTTTAGATTAATTTAACCTTAATTCTATTTTTAGGAAGGAAAGACATGAAAATAATGCGGAAGATTATTCATATTGATCAAGAGCTTTGTGATGGATGCGGAAAATGTGTGCCCGCCTGTGAAGAAGGGGCGATAGAGATAGTAGACGGCAAGGCGAGGCTAGTGGCAGAAAAGTACTGTGATGGCCTTGGTGCCTGTCTTGGCGAATGTCCTACAGGTGCGCTTCAGATAATAGAAAAAGAAGCAGAGGATTTTGACGAGGAGGCAGTGCAAGAATATTTGTCAGAGAAAAAACAGCAAGAAAAACCATCGCCGTCGTGTCCTTCATCTCGTCTCATAGATCTAGGTAGTGTATCATGTGAATGCGCCAATAAGCCGAGCGTATTGCAAGAAAAGGTGTCCTTGCTTGGTCACTGGCCAGTGCAGATACGACTTATTCCCTCTCATGCTCCATTTCTCAAGGAAGCGGATCTGTTGGTGGTTGCAGATTGTGCTGCTGTGGCATGTCCGGATTTTCATGACAGATTTGTTGCCAACAAGGTTATAATGATGGGCTGTCCCAAATTTGATGATCAGCAGGAGTATGTTGAAAAATTCAAGGAAATATTTATAAAAAATAATATATCGTCTCTTTCCACAGTAATTATGGAGGTACCATGTTGTTCCTCTATGCGAGGCATTCTCAAAAAAGCACTGCAAGAGGCCGGGAAGGATTTCTCCATTCACTATACCGTGATAGGGTTAAAGGGAATGGTCCTGGAAGAGGGAACGGACAGGCCCTAAAAAGGCCCTGACAAGGTAGTGGCATAGGTCACAATTTACTTTTTAATAATATTGCATTAAAATTTAACAAATCTCGAAAAGGAGAAAGGAGAAGGAGCAATGAAGAAGAGTTTTTGCTATCTAGGTTCAGTTGCTGTCTTCTTTGCTGTCAGTCTGTTTGCAGGCTCGCTTTTTGCTGAAAACGCCTGTATTGACTGCCACAAGAAGATCTCACCTGGACAGGTTAAGGACTGGTCCGTAAGCAAGCATGCCCAGAATGATGTAACTTGTGATGTGTGTCATGGAGACGCACACAAGAGTGCAGAGGACGTGGATAAAGTCATCCTGCCGGACGAACACAAGTGCGCAGAGTGCCATGAGGATCAGTTCAATTCCTTCAAAAAAGGGAAGCATCAGTTTGGCTGGACTTCTTTGAATGCCTTGCCTGTCACCCATCTGGAGCCAGATGAGCTGATGGAAGGTGGCAAGGGATGCGGTGGATGCCATAACATGGGAATCAAGACAGAGGCTCAGAAAAAGGATCAGCATGCAAAGGGATATCGCTATCAGAACAATTCCTGTGACGAATGTCATACCCGCCATTCTTTTTCAAAGAAAGAAGCTCTAAATCCAAGGGCATGTCAGCAGTGCCATATGGGTTATGACCATCCCCAGTGGGAGATGTGGTCCTCTTCCAAGCATGGTGCCCGCTACTTTGCAAAAGCTCAGGGAGATCTACCCAAGGACGCCCAGGCTCCAACATGCCAGTTCTGTCACCTGCCGAATGGAACCCATGAAAACAGGACTGCCTGGGGATTTCTTGGTGTACGCCTGCCAATCAAGGACAAGGAGTGGGCTGATGCCCAGGCAGCGCTCCTAAAGGCCCTTGGTGTTCTTAATCCAGAGACAGGAAAACCCACCGCACGGCTCGATGCAGTGAAGGCTGTTCAGCTTGCACGCCTTGATCAGCAGTCTTGGGAGAGCGAGAGAGAAAAAATGATCAAGAGGTGCACCACCTGTCACTCTGAAAAGTACATTCGTGCCCAGATGGAGATGGGTGATGAGATGATAAAAAAGACCACCATCTTGCTTGCCAATGCCATTAACATCGTGGCGGACCTCTATAAAGATGGTATCCTCAAAAAACGCGCTGATCAGCCATTTGCATATCCTGATTTCCTCTACTTCATGAGGACGGACTATTCCAAGGCCTCAAGCGACAGTTACAAGGGCATGGACAAGAATGTCTCCTTTATAGAGCAGATTCTGTTCCAGATGTACATGAAGCACAGAATGCGTGCCTATCAGGCCTTTTTCCATGTAAATCCAGACTATGCCTACTGGTACGGCTGGTCAATGATGACAAAGGACCTTGGTGAGATCAAGGAACTTGCAGAACAGATGAGGGCGAGCCACAAAAAATAAAGATCAAGGCTTCCTGAATCAATATTTAAATGTCCAAAGGGGCCCTGATGATCAGGGCCCTTTTTTTACACAAGGTTGCAAGACCATTTTCCGCTGGAGTGAATCCTTTGGTAGCAATCTTGCCAATTTGCATTGCCAAGGGCCCCTTGCTTACCTAATATATCCTTTCGAGCAGATTTCAGCCGTTATGTGAGATACCTATGAGATGAGCCTTCTTTTTATTGCTTTGGCAAAACTGACTGTGGGCATGCTGTTTTTGATAGGGGGAGCGGAACTACTTACCTATCATTGCATTGCCTTGGCCCGACACCTGGGTGTCAGACCCATAGTCATAGGTCTTACAGTGGTGGCCTTTGGGACGTCTGCTCCTGAATTTTTTGTTACCATGATAGCTAACTTGCAAGATCGGGCCGACCTTGCTGTTGGAAACATCATAGGCAGTAACATTGCAAATATAGGCCTTATCTTAGGTGTGGCAGCAATGATTCAACCCTTTTCCATCCCTAAAAGGATAGCCAGGGTTGAACTTCCCTTTCTTGTTTTGTCGGTGATATTGATAGGCATCGCCGCTTGGAACGGAATTTTGTCAAGGCCGGCTGCCCTAATTCTCATTCTATCTTTTTGCCTATACCTCTATTTCCTGATGGACAAGAGGAGTTCATATTCGCTGTCGTCTGAAAGTGTTGCAGATGGCAACAATGGCCCTCCAAGGTATCTTTTTCGTCTAGTTATGATAGTGCTTAGTTTTGGGGGGCTTGTTTTGGGTTCCCACCTTTTGATTGAAGGAGCTGCATCTGTGGCCCGTTTTTTTCACTGTCCAGAGTTGATAATAGGCCTGAGCTTAACAGCTATAGGGACATCTCTTCCTGAGCTTGCCAGCACCATTTCCGCCTTGAGAAGAAATGAAACGGGACTGGTGATTGGTAACGTGCTAGGTAGTAACTTTGCCAATAGCTGCGGCATCCTCGGTTTTGCTGCTCTTGTAAAGCCTCTTTATATTAACCCGCATGTCCTTGTAACAGATTTTCCGGCAATGGCTGCCTTTAGCCTTGCACTGATTCCCATTTTCAGAGATGGGCGCATATCTAGGTTGGAGGGCGTTATGCTCTTTACAGCCTATTTTTCCTATGTGACCATTATTTATTTGAAAATGTGACAGATTCTCATTATAACTTTTAAAAACATTTGAGTATTAAAGGTTATTCAATTCTTTCGGAGGGGAGCCGAAAAGAGTTGAAAACAGGAAAAACAGTCCAAAGGGAGGGTTACATCATGTGCAATCGATTATCTGTATATTTTTTAACCATTGTTACAGTGATAATTTTGGGTTGCCAGGGGGTTTGGGCCGCAGGTTTCCAGCTTTTTAACGAGCTTTCGGCTAGGACGGCCGGGCTTGCTGCTGCCATGACAGCCAGAACAGACGTGGTAGAAAGCGCCTGGTTCAATCCAGCGGTTTCTGCCATGCTTGATGGTCCCCGGTTTATGACGGGGATGGCAGCAGTGATACCCCAGATGAAACTGGAATCGGACAACTATCGGGCAGACATGAAAGACAAGGTCTATCCCCTGCCTCATGTGTATGGTGCAATGCCTCTTGGCGACAAGTTTGGACTTTCCTTAGCCATAAATGTTCCCTATGGTCTTACCACAGAATGGGACAACGACTGGCGTGGAAAGTATTATGCCGTATACACGGAGCTTCGCTGTCTTTTTATCTCTCCGGCTGTTGCCATAAGGCCTCTCGAATGGCTTTCTTTTTCAGCAGGGCCAAATTTTGTCTATGCAACAGCAGATATGAGAAAATACATTACCCCAAAGCTTCCAGACCTCAAGACCAACATGAACGGAGAGGACTGGGCCTACGGCTATACTGTGTCTATGATTGCCAGGCCAATTAAGGACTGGAGTTTTGGTGTTACCTACCATTCCCAGGTAGATATTGGGCTTAGGGGAAAGGCCCGCTACACTATGAACCTGCCTCCGTTTCAGAAGTCTCATATGTGGCTGGATGTGAGTCTACCTCGTACCGTATCTATTGGAGTTGCAACCACGGCCATTAAAAACTTTACCTTTTCTATGGACATTGTATGGACTGACTGGTCATCCTATGACAGTCTTGACTTTGTATATGACAAGGCCCCTGGTACAGCAAAGCCTGGAGTGGTCAGCATCCCAAGGAACTGGGAAGATGCCTGGGCCTTTAAGTTCGGTGCAGAGTATACCTACAACACCATGTGGCAGTTCAGGGCCGCATATGCCTATGACAAGTCTCCTATTGAGAATAAATACAGGGAGCCAACCCTTCCCACAAACGACCGCCATGTCTTTAGCGTTGGATTGGGCTGGAACTACAAACACTGCGGTATAGACGCATCATACACCTATGTGTTAGTAGAGAACGGTGGAACCTCACCAATGACTCCAGGCCTTGACGGCACCTACAAAGGCCAGGCCCATGTAATTGGTGCATCCTTTAGATGGAGCTTTTAAAAGAAGCAAAAGAAAAGGGGCTTCCCCTAACCATCCCAGATATGCTCAAAAGGTCGGCTGGATTGTATGCCGGCCGACCGGCCCTTACTGCCAGGGAGAAAGGCGGAGACCGTACGATCTCCCATGATCAGTTACTAGACGAGGTGGAGGCCGTTGCAAAGGGGCTAATGGCCCTGGGCCTTAAAAAAGGGGACAGAATTGCCATCCTTGGTCCCAACTCTCCTGAATGGGCAAAGGCATACCTGTCATCTGGATTTGCCGGCTGTATAAATGTTCCCATTGATTCCCTTCTAAGCGATAACGAGAAGCAGCAGCTAATTGCAAAGGCAGAAGTCAAGGCCGCCTTTGTCGCCTCCCGTTTTTTGGACATACTGGATGACCTTCCAAAGGGCTTTCCTTTGCCCAAGCATATCATCTGCCTGGATCATGATCATAAAAGTCCAGGCCCTGGTATCATGACTATGGATATGCTCAAGGCAGCAGCCAAGGGCAAGAAGGCCAGGAAGTTTCCTAAGATCTCAAAGGATGATGTGGCTGCCATTATATTTACCTCTGGTACTACAGGGGTCCCAAAGGGAGTCATGCTCACTCATTGGAATATTGTATCGGACTGTATTGCCTGTTCCATGGCCGTAGACATAGGAGAGGAAAGATTTCTATCCGTACTCCCCATGCATCACACCTTTGAATGTACGGCTGGTTTTTTGCTGCCAATCTATTGCGGATGCCACATCACATATGCCAGAAGCCTTAGGTCCAGATACATTATGGAAGATCTCAAGGCTTGCAGGGGTACGGTGATGTTGGGTGTGCCCCTTCTCTTCCAGAAGATGAAAGAGGGAATAGAGCGTGCCCTTGACAGGGCTTCAGCACCTAGGAAGTTGGTATTCAAGGCGATGTGGAATCTGGTGGTTGCTGCTGAAAGGGCAGGGAATCCATACATGGGTAAAAAGGTCTTCAGATCTCTAAGAAGAAAGGCCGGTCTTGACACAATTAGATACTTTGTATCTGGTGGTGCGGCTCTTCCTCCCTATGTGCCCATTTTTTTCAGAAGACTCGGCATAGACATTATACAAGGTTACGGTCTTACTGAATCCAGCCCTGTTCTTACCCTCAATCCCCTGGATAGGCCAAAGAATGAAAGTGTCGGTCCGCCCTTGCCTGGAGTAGAGGTAAAAGTGGTGAATCCAGACAGGGATGGAGTGGGGGAACTGGCCTTTAGGGGGCCAATGATAATGAAAGGTTATCTAAACAATCCAGAGGCAACAAAAGAGGTCCTGGACGAGGAGGGGTGGCTGTATACGGGTGATCTTGGTTTTGTGGACAGGGAGGGTTATGTCTATATTTGTGGCAGAGCAAAAAATCTGATAGTCACTTCTGCTGGTAAAAATGTCTATCCTGAAGAAATAGAATTTCTCTTAAACAAGAGCAAGATTATCCTTGAGTCCATGGTGTTTGGAAAACATGTGGAAAGCGGAGGAGAAGAGGTTTGTGCGGTAATTGTGCCAGATTTTGAGACACTTGCCCAGAGAAAGGACCAAGAATCTCTTGATGAACAGAGACTGAATAAACTGATGGACGCAGAGGTGAAGAAGGTGAACAGGTTACTGGCTTCATACAAGCGCATAAAACACTTTTATGTGATAAATGAAGAGCTGCCAAAGACTTCTACCAAAAAGATCAAAAGGCATCTGTTCAACCTTCAGATCCTGAACAGAAAACTTCGCAAAAGATAGATTGTATCATAAGGACCCTTTAAAAGATCTTAATCCCGGACAGGTAGAGGCGGTCACCTCAAAGGGAACCCACCTTATGGTAAAGGCAGGCCCTGGCACAGGAAAGACCAGGGTTTTAACTGCCAGAATTTTGTATCTAATTAACAGGGGAGTCGATCCCCATCAGATTCTTGCTGTTACCTTTACCAGCAAGGCTGCACAGGAAATAAGAAAAAGGCTAGAGGCTGCAGGTGTCAAAGTACTACCTCAAGTGGGCACCTTCCACTCTTGGGCCTTTCGCATCATTTCGCTCAAGAAGGGTATTTCGCCATTTGTAATAGATGAACATGAGCAAAGGTTCCTTTTCAGAGAGGCCGTTAGGGAAAGCCAGGTAGAGACCGAACCAAGGGGCTTATTTGAAAGGCTCTTGCTTCTGAAGCAGCAAACAGAAAGGGGGTTTGATGGGGACAACAAGGACCTTGAACTTCTTTGGATATGTTATCACAATCTTTTAAAGAAGTATCGACTTATGGATTATGAGGATCTGATAATTAATGCCACGGGATACTTGGAGAAAGATCCAAACCCGTTGCCAAAACATGTGCTTGTTGATGAATTTCAGGATGTTAGCCCTATCCAGTTTCAACTGGTTAGGGTCTTGGCCGCAAAGGCCCTTATAACGGCAATAGGAGACCCCTATCAGGCAATATACGGTTTCAGGGGAGCCGATCCTCGGTTTATCCACAGATTTGCCATGGAGTTTGATCCAGTAAAGAGCGTGACCCTGTCCGATGCCTACAGATGTCCGCAAAAGGTGCTGGATGCCGCAGCTTCTCTCTTTGATGGAATGACGCCCTTGAGGTCAAAAGAGAAAAAAGAAGGAGAAATTTTGTATAAGAGTTTTGAAACCAGCGAAAAAGAGGCGTCTTGGATCGCTGTACAGATAGACAAAATGATAGGTGGAATAAGCTTTGAAAGCATGAACCGTCACAGTAGCGGTGATTTTGATGAAATGGCTCTTTCTGACATCTGCATCCTTTACAGGACAAAGGCCCAGGCTGCTGCCTTGACTAAGGCCCTGGTAAGACATGGTATACCCTTTCACACCCCTGTTAATCATCGCAAGGTTGAGACGAATGCCATTTCTATGTTGCACCATCTGGTAGGTTTTATGGTTGGTAATGTTAAGAAGTACCATCTTGCAAGACTGGGTATACAGGAAGAAAGTGCCACAGTGCTTGCATCGTTTTTAGATCTGGTACAGCAAGGAAAAATTTCCGTCGGGGAATTTTTAAAGACCTTTTCCGAAATCCTTGGCCTTGACCTGTCAGATGAAGAATTAGAAAGGTTAAAGGGGCCTGTTAACATGCTTAAAGAGGGTGTACCTCCAGCCCTTGCCTTTAAAGAGGAACAGGATAGTCTTGATTTTGATGTAGAGGCAGTTTCTCTGATGACTTTTCATGGATCAAAGGGGTTGGAGTTTCCCGTGGTATTTTTAACCGGAATTGAAAAGGATATCCTTCCATGGAAAGGGGGTGATGCAGAAGAAGAGCGGAGGCTTTTTTATGTAGGCCTTACAAGAAGTGCCCAAAAGGTCTTTGTCACTGCATGTAGGAAAAGACGCCTATATGGTAAGTGGATGATGACCGGGCCTTCTTCTTTTGTAAGATCTATCGAACCCCATGTCAGCAAGGATGTAGCCAAGCCTCCAAAAAGAAAAACGCCATTAAAGAAGAAGCAAAAGAGTCTCTTTTAATAAATTTTATGATTATAGCTTTTTTTGTTGGGGCTTTGGGTATAATTTTAGAAAAAGAAGACAAAGACTAAATCATTTTGCAGGAGTGAATTAATGGCTGAGATTTCGATAAGGGAAGTAGAGCATGTGGCAGAGCTTGCGCGTTTGCGTTTTGATACAAAAGAGCTGGAAGAGTTTACCAATCAACTGGATGCAATTTTGAAGTTTGTAAGCAAGCTTGAGTCCCTTGATACAGAAGGGGTTGAGCCAACCTATAGGGCTATAGAGATAGTGAACTGTTTTAGGGAGGATAGGGTTGAGCCGTCGCTCCCCATTGAAGATGTAGTTGCTAACGCCCCAGAGAGCGAAAATGGTGCCTTTGTAGTGCCGAGGATAATATAGCCAAAGGACTGTAATCCGTACAGTTGGTGATAAAGATATGGAAAACATGCTAGACTACAACATTTCAACACTCCGGAAACTGCTAGATCGGGGAGAGATAACCAGTGAGGAGCTGACAAAAGGCTATCTGGAACGCATAAGTGCTGTGGACTCCAGGGTAAGGGCCTATGTGACAATTACCGAAAAGGAGGCCGTGGAGCAGGCCCGAAAGGCAGACAAGAGAATAAGACAGGGAGAAAGTGCTCAACTAACAGGTATTCCCCTTGGTATCAAAGACGTTATTTGTACCAGGGGCATTCCCACCACCTGTTCTTCAAAGATGCTTGAAAATTTTAGGCCGCCCTTTGATGCCACAGTTATGGATAGGCTATATCAGCAGGGGGCGGTGATGCTTGGTAAACTCAACATGGATGAATTTGCAATGGGTTCGTCCACGGAAAACTCGGCCTTTTTTTCAACCAGGAACCCCTGGGACCTGAAACGGATTCCAGGAGGCTCAAGTGGTGGATCAGCAGCAGCCGTTGCCGCTAGAACATGTGTCGCCTCCCTAGGTTCGGATACCGGCGGCTCTATCCGACAGCCTGCCTCGCACTGCGGTGTCGTGGGTCTGAAACCCACATATGGTCTTGTGTCCAGGTATGGTCTTGTTGCCTTTGCCTCCTCCCTTGACCAGATTGGTCCTTTGAGCCGTTGCGTGGAAGACGCCGCAATACTTCTTGAGGTTGTTGCTGGACACGACAGAAGGGATTCAACCAGCTTGCCAAGACCTGTACCATCTTTTGCCAAGGCCTGCAGGAAAGGCCTTAAGGGGATAAAGGTGGGCATTCCGAAGGAATACTTCATAGATGGTGTTCAGGATGAGGTGGTGACAGAGATACAGAAGGCTCTGAAGGTGATGCAGGAGATGGGGGCTGAACTTGTTGACATCTCTCTTCCCCATACAGAATATGCAATCGCCACCTATTACATTATTGCTACTGCAGAGGCATCATCTAATCTGTCAAGGTATGACGGAGTTAAGTATGGGTTCAGGGCAGAAAACTATTCCAATCTTATGGAGATGTATAAAGAGACCAGGGCGCAGGGGTTTGGCCCAGAGGTAAAAAGAAGGATAATGCTGGGAACATATTGCCTGTCAGCGGGTTATTACGACGCCTTTTATAAGAAGGCATCCCAGGTCAGGACCCTTATTATAGAGGATTTTAAAGGTGCCTTTAAAGATTGCGATGTGATTGCAGCTCCAGTTGCTCCTACCACGGCCTTCAGGATTGGAGAGAAGGCGGATGACCCTCTGCAGATGTATCTTTCTGATATATTCACAATACCTGTCAATCTGGCTGGTATTCCAGGGATGTCCGTGCCGTGTGGATTTGATCAAAAGGGTCTCCCAATAGGCCTCCAACTTATGGCAGGGCATTTGCAAGAAGAAATATTGTTTAGGGCTGCCTACAATGTGGAAAAAGGTCTGGGACTTAAGGCCCAGTGGCCACAACTTGATTAAGGGGTTGTTAAAAGGTGCAGAGGATACCCATAAAACTTGCCAAGGAAGGAATGGTGCTGGCAAAGGATGCAGTGACACCGGAAGGGCAGGTGCTCTGCGGGGTGGATACATCCCTTAATGAAGAGCTTATTGCAAGGCTCAAAAGACAAGGAGTGCTTGTTATAAGCGTTCAGGGGCATCCTGTTCGTATGCCAGGAGAACTGTCTTTATCTGAAAAGTTGAAGGAGTTGGACAAGCGTTTTTCAAAGGTCCAGAATGATCCCGTGCTCAGGGCCTTGAAACATCTTCTTGGCGAGCACCTGGTGGTAGAAGAAAAGGGAGCGGAGTTTTTAGAGAAACTCAAAAAGGGAAGCTGACTAGATGGATAAGGCGGAAATAAAAAAGAGGCTGAACGATATCCAGTCCCTGCCAACGCTGCCTCCTATAGTTTCCAAACTTAACGAGATGGTGGCTGACGAAGAGATCACTGCCGTTAAGCTCGGTAAGGTGATTGAAAAGGACCAGGTTCTTACCAGTAAGCTTTTAAAGATGGTAAACTCCTCTTTTTTTGGCTTTCCCCAGAGGATCAGCACCGTCTCTAATGCAATAGTGCTACTTGGTTTCAACGTCATAAAGACCCTGATAGTTACCTCTTCCATATTTGAAGTGATGCAGGCGTCTGACGTGGGGCTTTTTGAGCATTCTCTTGGCTGTGCGGCTGCCTGTGGCATAATTGCCAAAAGACGCCAGATTAAAAATCCTGAAGAGGTCTCTACTGCAGGGCTTATTCATGATCTAGGAAAAATAGTCTTGCGTTCGGAACTGCCAGAGGAATACGAGGCAATAGTGACCGAGGCCAGGGAAAAAGGTCGCTATATGCGTGAGGTTGAGAAGGAACGGATAGGCATAGGTCATGGAGAAATAGGTGGCATGCTGGCCAGGCAGTGGAATCTACCAGAGCGTTTGGTTTTTCCCATAGAGTATCATCATAAGCCGGAACAGGCTCCGGATTTTAAGGAGATAGCGGCAATAGTCCATTTTTCAGACATTCTCATAAGGGCTGTGGGCTTTGGAAACGGAGGCGATCCATGGGTACCTGCGCTAGATCACAACGCCTGGGAGCGTATAAAGCTGACCAAGAGCCAGATGAAGGAGATTATAGCTGAGCTGGATGAAAAGCTCCTAGAGCTTCAGGACTTTACCCTTGAGATAAAGGTAGAGGGCTGATAGCTGTGGCCAGAATAGCACTTGTAACTTCAAACTCGTTCAACAGACAGGACGAACGCCTTTGTCTTGAGGCCAAGGGTCATTCCGTAAGCTACAAAAAGGATGTAGCAAAGGCCCTGGAGGCTATTCTTTCTGATCCTCCAGATATTCTTATTATAGAGAAGGGATTGGATAGAAGCCTGGACAGGGAGGTGATTTCAGCACTTAAAAACAATCTGCAGCTGGCCCTCATGCCAATTCTTCTTGTTGTATCAGAAAGGGATATTGCTACAGGCCTGGATTGGAACTGTTACAGTGTGGATGATATCGTGTCCAATCAGGCGACGGTTGAGGAACTGCTTACAAGGATCGAGCTGTCTCTTGCAAGGTCTCACAGGGTTGCAGACAATAATCCCCTTACGAAGCTGCCTGGAAATTCCTCCATCTTAAAGAGTATCCAGAACATGCTGGATGAAAAAAAGGCCCATGCCGTGTGTTACGTGGACATTGACAACTTCAAGCCATACAATGACAAGTACGGTTTTTCCAGGGGTGACGAAGTAATAAGGATGGTGGGCCGCATCCTTGTCAATGTGGTACAGGAACACTGTGGAAATAGTGGCTTTGTAGGGCATGTCGGAGGAGATGATTTTGTTTTTCATGTGCCTATAGAGAAATGTGAAAAGGTATGCCAGGATGTCATAAGCAACTTTTCTGCCCTTATTCCTCTTTTTCTTGACGAAGAAGACATAGAAAGGGGATTTTTCACCTCAAGAGACAGGCAGGGAGAGACCAGGGAATTTCCCCTTACAACCCTTTCCATTGCGGTGGTTCCCTGCGAGCCAGGCAGATATGATCACTACGGAGAGGTTGCAGCCACTGCTGCCAAGCTTAAAAAGAAGGTAAAGGCACTTGAAGGCAGCAACTATTTTATAGACAGGAGAAAGGCCTCCTTCTAGGAACGTGAGATTCCTTCTTGTTAATCCTTGGATAGCAGATTTTGCAGCCTACAATTTCTGGGTGCGCCCCCTTGGTCTTTATGCCCTTGCAGAATGGCTCTACAGTTTGGGCGCGGACATTCATCTTTTAGACTGTTTGTCACCCTTCCCTGCTCCTGGCAGATTTAAGAGGGTTCCTGTTCCCTTGCCAATCCAGGAAAGGATACCTATCAAAAGGAGCTTTGCCAGATATGGCATAGACCTGAGCGAATTCAGGCACAGGCTCGGATGTGCCATGCCCTTTGATGCCGTTTTTATCACCTCGGTGATGTCCTACTGGTATCCAGGTGTGAGCTGGGTCGTTGAAGAAATCAGGCGTGCAATGGGTAATGTGCCCATAATTCTTGGGGGGATTTATGCAACCCTATGGAAGGAGCATGCTATGGAACATATGGACGTGGATGTAGTATGTTCCGGCCCTCTGAGGGAAAATACAAAAAAGATAGCGGATTTTCTGGGTCTTGGTGACCGGATCAGGCAATGGAGGCCCTGGTACCGGTTACCTCTCTGGGACGGAGCAGATTATGGCGCTGTCCGCACTGCTGTAGGATGTCCGTTTCGGTGCACCTACTGCGCCTCTCGAATTGTCAGCGGGTCATTCAGGCAGAGAAATATCGAACAGGTATTGGAAGAGATGGTCTTTTTATACAATAAAGGAGCGAGACAGATAGCCTTCTATGATGATGCGCTTCTGGTTGATTTTGATTCAAGACTAGGACCTCTATTGGAAAGACTGGAATCAAAGAGGATACGCCTTGAATTTCATACCCCTAATGGGTTACATGCCAGGTTTTTCAACAGGGATGTGGCTCTGCGTCTTGTACGCTCGGATTTTAAGACCGTTCGCCTTAGCCTCGAAACCGTTAATCCAAAAAGACAGAAGGATACAGGAGGCAAGGTTACTAGCCAAGATTTGGAAAGGGCAATCGATTGCCTTCTAGCTGCAGGCATGAGCAGGGACTGCATTGGTGTTTATCTCCTTGTTGGACTACCTGATCAGGATCTGGAAGAGATAGAAGAGTCGATTCTGTATGTGCAAAGCCTTGGAGTAAGGCCGTATCTTGCTGAATTTTCCCCTATACCAGGAACGCTTGATTGGCAAAGGCTGGAAAGAAAAAATATTGTATCAAAAAATATGGATCCATTGCTTACCAACAACACCATCTTTTACCGGTTGTACAAGGATTATGACACAGAAAGGTTTCGGCGACTCAAAAGATTGGCGGCTTCTTCTGCCTGAATGTCAGGACAATCTTGACAACAGCTGGATTCCTGGTCATTGGGCAAGATTATTTTAAAAACGGTTCCCTTGCCTGGAGAAGAGTCAACAGATACCTGTCCACCAAGTTCCGTTACTATACGGTGTACTATGGACAGTCCCAGGCCAGTGCCTTCGGGTTTGGTGGTGAAAAAGGGATTGAAGATCTTTTTTAACTGGTCCCTGTTTATTCCAGGTCCGTTGTCTTTTATTTCTATCTGGACCATGTTTTCGCTTTGACAGGCGCTGATCTCGATCTTTCCTCCTTTTTGAGGAATGGCCTGAAAGGCATTTAAAAGAATGTTCAGTATTACCTGTCTTAACATGTCTGCATCCACAACAAGACAAAGTTTATCAGGGATCTGTATGTGCACTTTTGCTTGTTTCAGCCTTTTTCTTTGTCTGAGAAGAATAAGGGTGGCAGACAGCTCCTTTTTCAGATTGATGCATTCAGTCTTTTTCTTTTCTGGTCTTCCATAAAGAAGGAAAGAGTTTGTCAGCTTGCCAAGTCTTTCAGCCTCTCTTTCAATTATTGAAAGAAGCCTCTGCCCCTCTGGCATCACGAGGCCGCTTTGGGTTAAAAATTCTGCAGCACCAGATATGGAGGCCAGGGGATTTCTTATTTCGTGGGCAAGCCCTGCAGCCATCTCGCCAAGGGCTGCCAGCCGGTCAATGAGTTTTAATCTCTCTTCTTGGGCCTTTATTTCTGTAATGTCTTGAAAGATAAGGCCGTGACCCAACAGCTCTCCATTGTTATCGGTTATTTGAAAACACGAGATGCCGACAATGAGTTTTTGGCCTTCCATGTCTAGAAGAATTTCTTTTCTTCCCTCTGCGTTTTCTCTGCAAGAAGAGAGAAGTCGGCCAGTACCCGGAATGAGTTTTTTTATGCTTTTCCCATAGGAATTTTCTATAAGTTTGCCTAGTATTTCCTGGGCAGCAATGTTGTAGTAAAGGACATCTCCGTTTAAATCCACTGTTATTAGCCCCGATCTTAGACTGTTGGCTAGATGTTGCTGGATTTCTTCGAGAAGGTGGACGTCTTTGGCTGTAGCCTCGAGTTTGTCTTCAGCCCTTTTGAGTCTTTTTGAAAGGTAAAGGGCAAGAAGGGCTACCGTATTGAAACCGGCCATATTTAGGAAAAAGGTGAAGGCAGCCGCCTCGAACGTGTTTGATAGGTCTCTGGTAAGTAGACACACCAGGGCATAGAATAAAGTACTTAAAAGGGCAGACAGTGTACCCGCCCGTCTTGGACCAAGCAGACATGAGGTTACAATGGCAATGGAATAAAGGAAGGCGAATCTGCTTTCAATGCCCCCTGTCAGATAGACAGCAATACTTGCAAGAAAAACATCGCATACAGTCTGGCTGTTTTTCAGGGAGTCGGTAAGCCCACTTTTTTGAAACCAGTAAATCCAGATAAGGGTTAGCAGGAATGCACAGCCGAGGA
>Ga0256835_1000583_pt1 | contig 26041 bp, 22 predicted proteins | sample PIR30metaG_FD_185972 | JGI IMG/M metagenome (GOLD analysis project Ga0256835, IMG submission 185972) | Hydrothermal vent microbial communities from East Pacific Rise, Pacific Ocean - PIR-30 | ecosystem: Environmental > Aquatic > Marine > Hydrothermal vents | place: Pacific Ocean: East Pacific...
TGCCCCGGGGCCGTTCCCGCAAGGGCGCGAGGAGAAACTGACCTGGCGGTCGTGACGACGAAGCGGCCGCGGCGGGGGCGGTCCCGGGGTGCGAGACTCGCGGCCCCGTTCATTCAAAGTCGATGACTCGAACGCCCTTCAACGAAGCCCAGGCGGCCGGCAGCGACGCCGCAGGCGGCGCCAGCGGCACGGCCGGACGGCGCGGGGGAAGCTCGCTTCCACCGCGACGGCTGGCCGGGACGCGCCGCCCGCGCGAAGCGCGGGGGCCGGCCGCCGGTAGGCCCGCGGCACCTGGGCCGCCTTCAGAACCGCCAGGTCACCCCGCTGATGACGTTGGAGCGTGAGCCGCCGAACCCCGCCTCGAACAGGACGCTCCATCGTTTCGTGATATCCCAGTTGACGCCCAAGAGGTAGTTCCACTGGTCCCGGTTCTTCTGCCGGAGCCGGTAGGCAACGGTGGTGGTCGGCCCGAGCGGCGAGTCCGGGGTGTCGAAGGTGACCGAACCGCGGAGGATCGAGTCCACGCCCAGGTAGGCCGTCCCGATGTAGATGGAGATCAGGCCGTCCTTCCCCACGTCGCCCGTCACGCCGATCCGGGGCGAGATGTTCAGCGTCGTCACGTTGTCGTCCAGGATGTCGATGTCGGACCATGTCCAGGTGACGGGCAGCGTGACGAAGTACTTGCTCCACCCGGCAGCCAGGTTGAACCCCAGGGAGAAGGTGTCCCCCCGGTAGTCGGCCACGGCGGTGGCCTCGTACCGTTTCCCGCAGATCGGCAGCTCGGGCGACCCGGAGCAGAGGGCGGGGAACAGGTCCCGACCCTCGATGCTCATGGGGACCGTGGCCTCCCCGTCGAGCTTTCCGACGACGGCGTACAGGTTGAGGAACGGGAGGAGCCAGGCGTCGAACTTCGCCTGCAAGGTGGCGGTCTCCACCTCCGGCCGTCCGAAGGCCAGGAGCTCCACCGGTTGGATGGGGCCATCGCCGACCGAGATCGCCAGGTCCGATACCACCGCGTCCTGCCGCATCCACACGGGGAGCACCGAGATTCCGAACGGGAACGGCAGGTCGAACCCGAGGTCCACGACCCGCTGGCCCCAGATCGGCAGCGGGTGGTCCCAGACCTTCCTTCCGCCACCGTCCTCACGGACGTGCTCTCCGAGCTTCCGCCCCTCGAGGCTCGGCACGGACGGGGCGCCACGCAGCCGCGGATGGATCACGGGCCGTTCCATGGCGTCGTACGCGACCCGGCACCCCTCGGTGAGCCGGTCCTCGTGGGCGTAGAGACAGGCGAGGATGCGTCCGTCTCCCGGCGTCACGTCGTGGCAGAACTGCCCGATCTCCTCCGAGCACGCCTCGGCCAGCCGCGCCATGGCCCGCTCCAGCTCGGAGGATGCCTGCGTGGAGTCTGCGAGGGCAGACGCCGGCAGCACGAGCCCGGCGAGCAGCGGCACGACGCCCAGCCGGACCACCTTGTGGAGAACCATGGACCCCTCCTTCCGGAACCCGGCCCGGATTGTCCCAGCGGGCCCTCTTCCCGTCAAACGCCGCGCGGCGTCCGCCGGAGCAGTCCCGGAGGATCACCCAAGGGCCGTCGCCTCGCTCCCCACCGGCGTCTCATCGAGGAGCCGGGAGAACCGGTACCGGGGACGCTCCCGCCACGCGCCCCGGTGGTAGGCGTACCCGGCGAGGAGCGGGAACAGCGTCGTGGCCTCGCCGAACACCATCTGTTCGGTTCCCTGCTCTACCTTGCCCCAGGAATGGGCCTCCTCCAGCGTCGAGCCGGAGAGGGCGCCGTCCCGGACATCCGCAACGGTGATCTGCACCGCGTACCGGTGCATCTCCACCTCGTATCCGAGCACCTCGGCCGCCACCACGATGTCCTGCGCGAAGTTCTTCGGCACCCCGCCGCCGACCATCAGGAGCCCCGTCTCACCCACCATCAGCTTGATCCGGGTCAGCTCGAGGAAGTCCTTCGCCGAGTCGATGGAAGCCGCCGGCCGGCCCTCGCGGGCCGCCCGCCACTGGTGGTCGACGAACCCGAACCCCGCGGACGAGTCGGACAGCGCGGGGCAGAACACCGGAACGTCGTGGCGGTGGCACGCCTCGAGGATCGAGCCGTGGTCGGCGCCGTGCTCCGCGAGGTACGCCCCCATGGCCCGGAGGATCTCCCGCGAGGAGTGGGGACGGGGCTCGAGGCCGTCGGCGATCCGCGCCACCGTCTCGTCGCAGACCCGAAGCTCGTCCTCGTCGATGTAGGTGTCGTAGATGCGGTCGATGTGGAGCTGCCGCAGCAGCTCGTCGTCGGCGTCGGGATCCCCCATCCAGTGGTGGAAGCCGAGCCCCTCGAAGAAGTCCTGATCCACCATGTTGGCACCGGTGGAGACGATGGCGTCCACCATCCGGTGCTCCACCATCTCGGCGATCACCCGCTTGAGCCCCGCGGAGACGAGCGAGCCGGCGAGGCACAGGATGATCCCGCACCGCCGTTCCCGCAGCATGGTCTCGTAGATCTCCGCCGCCCGCGCAAGGTTCCGCGCCTGGAACGCCATCCGGGAGAATGCGCCGATCAGCGGTGTCGGGTCGAACGTCTCGAGGGAGACGTGCTCCACCGGAACCTTGAGAAAGTCGGCCTTGGTCGCACCCATCGGATCCACCTCCCCGCCGGTCCGGGCCGGCGAGGGCTCAGGATACCGCACCGCCCCGGATCACCAACCTCTGAAGGTGCGGCGATGCCCCCCGGAATGTCTGACCGGGACGAGAGAGAATGGGACACTCCTGGCCCCGGGCGGACGAGCGCTGACCGGTGCTGGTGCCGGAGTCGTAAGGACGACGTCGAGCCGCTCCCGGTTCCGGCTCTGGCGGTATCGCGCCCCACCCGGCGCGCCTTTCAGCCGGGCCTCCCGATCGGTTTGGTGATACGGCTTCAGGGCGGTGCGGCCCGCTACCGCTGCCGCCGGACCATGGCCGGGGCAGTCCACCGGTCGATCCAGTCGAGGACCACGTGGTGCCACTGGATCGAGTTCTGCGGCTTGAGCACCCAGTGGTTCTCGTCGGGGTAGTACAGGAGCCTGGACGGGACGCCGAGCCGCTGGAGCGCGTTGAAGGTGGCGAGGCCCTGGGTGTCCACCACCCGGTAGTCCTTCGCCCCGTGGACCACGAGCTCCGGCGTCCTGAAGTTCCGGACGAACCGCAGCGGGGAGTCCTTGGCGTACCCCTCGGGGTTCTCCCACGGCGTGCCGCCGTGCTCCCACTCGGGGAACCACAGCTCCTCGGTGTCGAAGTAGGCCATGGTCTCGTCGAGGTTGCCGTCGTGGCAGACCAGGGCGCGGAACCGGCCGGTGTGACCTTGGATCCAGTTGATCATGTACCCGCCGAAGGAGGCCCCCAGCGCCGCCATCCGGCCGCCGTCGATCCACGGATGGTGGGCCAGCACCCAGTCGAGGCCCGTCATCAGGTCCTCGTACGGCGCGCCGCCCCAGTCGCCGTTGATGGCGTCGGTGAAAGCCTGGCCGTACCCGGTGGAGCCGTGGAAGTCGATCATCACGGTGGCGTACCCGTGGCAGGCGTAGACCTCGGGGTTCCACCGGTAGTGGAAGTGATCGTCGAAGCTGCCCTGGGGGCCGCCGTGGATCAGGAACGCCAGCGGGTACCGCTTCGCCGGGTCGAACCCTGCGGGCCTGACGAGGTAGCCGAACACCTGATCGCCGTGGGCGCCGGTGAAGGAGAACTGCTCGTACTCGCCGAACTCGAGCCCGGCGAGGCGGTCCGCGTTGAGCGCGGTGATCGCCGTGACGGTCCCGTCCGGGGCGCGCCGGTACAGCTCGGCCGGCGAGACCAGGGAGTCCTGCCGGAAGACGAGGGAGCCGTCGGGCAGCGGGACGGGGTTCCGGTTGGAGTGCCGGTCCACGATCGCCTCGACGGCGCCGGTGGTGGCGTCGATCCGGAAGATCGTGTGGTTGCCGACGTTGTCCGCGGTGGCCCAGAGGAACCGGCCGTCCGGGGACCAGACGAGCTCCGAGGGGGAGCGGTCCCACCCCTCGGTCAGGGTGCGGGGCTCGCCGGAGGGCCAGTCCATCAGCGTCACCCGGAACCGGTCGGACTCGTACCCGGGCCGCCGCATGGCCAGCCACGCCAGGGTCTTCCCGTCCGGTGAGAACACCGGCGTGCCGTCCCAGGCGCGGTTGGCCCCGGTCAGGCAGCGCGGCGCCGCCGAGCCGTCCGTCGGCACCGCCCACAGGTTCCAGTCGGTGGACCACGCCACCTCCGAGCCCTCCACGACCTTGGCCGTGTAAACGAGCCACGCGCCGTCGGGCGAGACGGCGAAGTCCTCCACGCCGCCCCACGGCTCGGTGGGGCAGTTGGCGTCCACGCCCCGCATCAGGTCCACGGGTTCGCCGGAGGGCGCGCCGTCCTCGCCCAGGGGCAGGCGGAAGACGTGGTTACGGCGGCCGTCCTCCCACCGGTCCCAGTGCCGGACGAACAGCCGGTCGAAGACCATCCCCGACGCCTTCTCGGCCTTCTTCGCCTCGAGGCGCTTCACCGTGCACGGTACGGGGGCGTCACAGTCGGGGAAGACCCGCAGCGCCAGGTAGAGCGCGCCCTTCGGCCCCACGGTGAACGTCTCCACGTCCAGCGGCAGGTCGGTCACCCGCCGCGCCTCGCCGCCCGCCAGGTCGAGCCGCCACACCTGGGCCGAGCCGGACCGGGTGGAGAGGAACAGGAGCGTCCCGTCGCCGAGCCAGACCGGGTTCCAGTCCGATTCGGGCGCCGTGGTCAGCTGCCGGGCGCCGCCGCCGTCCACGGACGCGATCCACAGGTCGGAGCGGCCACGGTTGGCGTCGAGGTCCATGGTGGTCACGGTGAACGCCACCCGGGTGCCGTCCGGCGAGACGGCGGGGGCGCCCACGCGCTGCATCGCAACCATGTCCTCCACGGTGAACGGCCGCCTCTCCGCCGCCGGGGCCATCCCCACGGCGAGCAGCAGCCACAGGATCGTCAGGGCGAGCTCGATCGTCCGGCGCATGACAACCTCCGCGCCCGGCGTTCCGGGCCCGGTCATCGTAGCGCACCCAGGGTGCGCGGCGCGGGAGGGAGCGGGCGCCGCCTCAGCTGCGCGGGGTCGGTGCGCCGGAGGACCGCAGCGCCAGGGCGAGGTCGGCAGCGTCGACCCGGCCGTCCCGGTTGAGGTCGCCCACGCCGGTTCCGCGGCCGTCGAACAGGTGGCCCACGACCTCGGGGGCCGCCGCGCGCTTCGGGGCGTGGTGCTCGAGCCGCGGCAGCACCGCCAGGGCCGCGGCGGCCGCCAGAGCCGCGGCCGCGACGAGCCTCCCCGTCCGTCGGCGGCGCCGGGCCGGCAGGACGGCCCCGGCGAACCCCTCGCTCACGCCCGCCGCGACCTCGCCGGCCCATGGCGCCGTGGCGACGCCGTCGAGCACCGCCCGGCAGCCGGGGCACTCCCGGATCTCCGGCCGGTCCCCGGCCTCGCCCCGCAGCATCCGGAGCGCCAGGTCGCCGTGAACGTCGCAGTCGAACCGCATCGTCATCGCTCTCCACTGATCAGGACGCGCCACCGCGCCCGCGGTCACGCATCGCCTCCAGGCGGCCCCGCAACCGCTGCCGGATCCGGAGCAGCCGCATCTTGACCGCGCCCACGGAGAGCCCCTCCCGTGCCGCGAGCTCGGCGATGCCCACACCGTCGGCCCGCGCCAGGACGAGCCGGCGGCTGGCCTCGTCCTCGGCCTCCAGCGCGGCGAGCATCAGGCGGAGCTCGGACCGTCGTTCCGAGCGCTCGTGGGGGTCGTCGTCGGAGGCGAGATCCAGCGCCTCGTCCAGCGCCCGCTCGGACCGGACCGCCGCCCGGCGGAGGTGGTCCCTCGCGGCGTTGGCCGCGATCCTGCGGAGCCACGCCGGGAAGCTGCGGGGATCCTCGAGCCGTTCCAGGCTCCGCCATGCCCGGATCGCCACGTCCTGGGCCAGGTCCCGGGCCGTCTCCCGGGACCGCACGCCACAGGCGATCAGCGTCGACGTCACGGCCTCCCGATGCCGCTCGAGCAGCTCGGCGAAGGCGGCCTCGTCGCCCCGCCGCGCCCTCCGGACCAGGGCTGCGATCTCGTCCCACCGGCTGACGGACGGTTCCATGGGGCCACAGGATACAGGACGGCCCCCGCCGGAATGCCGACGGGGGCCGCCCCGGGGTTGGGGTTGGGAAGAGGTCCGTCAGTGAGCTCTCAGCCCGGAGAGCCTCCGCGCGGCGGGGATACCGCCGAGGCGGAGGACCGGGGCCTGGTGCCGGAGCGCCATGGGCATGGCGCCGGAGCACGGGTTGGAGAAGCTGCCCGAGGCCACCACGGCGCCGCCTTCGTCGAGGATCTCGACCTGGTCGATCCCATCGACGGGCGACAGGCCGTCCGGAATCGGGTTCGGGTAACCCGTGGAGGAGAGGTACAGCTCTCCCATGCCCCAGGAGGCATCGATGGTTCCGGCCGTCACACCGTCGATCACCACGGTGTAGACGCCCTCACCGGAGAACGGGGTGTAGATGAGGTCGATTTCCTCCTCGACCACGTTCCCGTCGGAGTCCACCATGCGGTACCAGCCGACCTGACCGACGTCCGCACCGGTCTCCATGTCACACAGGCCAGTCCCGCCCATGGTCCCGTCATACCCGTCGCCATCGTCGTCGTCGCCATCGTCGTCGCCGTCGTCGTCACCGCCACCGGTGGACGGGTCGCACGGTGCGGCGAACGAGCCCTGAAGCACCGCCATCCCCGTGGAATCAACCAGCGCGACGATGTCGATCCCGGACACGGGGCTCAGCGCCGGATTCATCGGTTCCGCACACCCGAGCGAGTCCTGCTCCGAACACATGTCGATGATCAGCCCGCCCCACGAGTCCGTGGACCAGGTTCCGATGACGTTCCCATCGACCACGAGCTGGTAGGCGGTGTCTGCCTGCAGTCCATCGGCGAACAGTCCGAACGCCTCACCATCCGGGTCCTCGTACACGATCCAGCCGACGATCCCGAAGGCGGGAATACCCTCTGCGGGGCACATGGTCGTCTCATCCATGTCCACCGGAACCGGGGGATTCCATCCGCCACTCGGATCACACGGATCGGCGAAGCTGCCGTGGACACCAGGGGTGCCGTCGGCCGCCGCAAGCTCAATCACGTCGATATCGGCCACGGGCCCCACGCCGTCCGGCATGGGCGCGCTGCACCCGATCGCCTCCGGATCGGTGCAGAAGTCGAGGATCAGGGTTCCGTCGGCGTCAGCAACGTAGGTGCCGATGACCCGTCCGTCGATTCTCAGCTCGTACGAACCGTCCGGCTCGAGCCAGCCCGCGGTCACCGAGAACGCCTCGGCATCCGGATTCTCGAACAGAACCCACCCGGCCATGCCACCGCCGTTTCCACCCTCGTCCGGGCAGAGCGGCGTCAGCTCGCCATCCACGGGCACGGGAGGCTCCTCACCGCCCCCGCACGGATCGCACGGATCGGAGAAGCTGCCCTGCAGCACGTCACCGGAGGCCGAGGCCACGGAGATCGCGTCGGCGTCCGAGACCGGCTGGAGCTCGGCGGGCAGAGGATCACCGCCGAACGTCGCCGGATCGGTGGAGAAGTACAGCTCGAAGCCACCCCAGTCCTCGGCCACGGCGGTCATCGTCACACCGTCGATGGTGATGGTGTACTCGGTTCCGGGCTCGAGGCCCCAGGTCATGATCCAGAGGTCCTCGTCGCCGCTGTCCCAGAGATCCCAGCCCACAACACCGCCGGCGTAGGAGTCCTCGTCGACGGGACACAGCGCCGTCTGATCGGCGTCCTGCGGCATGGGAGGCTCCCAGCCGCCGCTGCACGTCTCGCCCTCGTTCCCTTCGAGCACGGCCTCACCCGCAATCTCGATCGTGACGTTCTGGACCGCCGAGACCGGCAGCACATCGTCCGGCAGCGGCAACGAGGTGCCGTCGGATGCGGTGGAGAAGCAGAGCCAGAACGACCCGTCCTCATCGACCGTCGCTGTCGCGACGACCGTGCCATCGAACGAGACCGAGACCTCGGCACCCGCCGCGAGCCCCTCGGCTCCGACCATGGCCTCCTGATGACCATCATCCCACGCGCTCCAGCTGTAGAACCCCCAGGCCATCTCGGAGGAGCCCTCGAGCGGGCAGAGATCGAACCCGCCGAAGTCCACGGGCTGAGGCATCTCGAACTCGCACGGCTGCTGGAAGCTGCCGGCGAGGACCGCCGCACCGCCGGCGACGATCTGGATCACGTCGATCCCGTCCACCGGAAGCACGCCGTCGGGAAGCGGCAGCGACCCGGTCCCATCGGGGTCCGTGGTGAACTCGAGGGCGATCAGCCCGTCATCGTCCGCGGGGTACTCCCCGAGGTCGGTCCCATCCACCACGACGCCGTACGCCGTCTGGGGCTCGAGCCCCGCCGCGAAGATGTCGAGAACCTGGATCGTCTCGTCGCGGTAGACGCCCGCACCGCCGAACAGCGCTGGATCGTCCTGACCGCACAGCGGCGTCCAGTCGACGTACGTCTCGCCGCCATCATCGTCGTCCCCTCCCTCGGAGCGGGAGTAGAGAACACTTCCCTCGCTGCGGCCCGAACCCGCCTCGACGAGCTGGACCACGGAAAGGGCGTTGCGGCCCAGCACACCGGGACCGATGGAGAGCCATCCGGGCTGGTACGCTCCCGAGGCCACCCTGAGACTGGCCCGTCCGGAACCGTCTGCCTGCAGCTCCCCGACCTGCCTGCCGTCCACGAGCAGCAGGAGCCGCGCCGAAGGCTGGAGCCCCCGCGCGTCGGCGGCGAGCGTGGTCACGGCCCTGTCGTCGTGCCCTGCCGGTGCGAGCCGCCGCAGCTCGAGATCCACCGCGCCGCCGCCGGGCGCCGCCATGGTGGCGTGGACCGACTGAAGCACCTGCCACGTCTCGGCCGAAACGGCTGCCGTTCCATGGTGCCCGGTGCCGATGGCCGTGGCCATCCCCAGCCCTGCGGCCAGGAGCCAGACCATCGCCACTGCGAGGCTGTTTCTGATCGTTGCTCGTTTCATCGTGCCCTCCCTCTCATCGATTCGTTCGTGCACGGGTCCGGAGACCTGGAGAACTGATACACCCGCCGTCCCCGCCACCGACTGCCACCGTGACTGCCGTCACAGCTCGCCCGCCGGCTCACCGTCCCCCCGGGACCAGTGAGAGCGCAGCACCGGCGTCCAGCAGGCCGTGCACCCCGCGGCTCTGGCCCTGAAGCGGTGCGGCACCCTGCACGAGCGCCGCCTGGATCTCCTGCGGCGTCAGCCGATGGTTGATCGAACGCATCACCGCCGCCGTGCCCGAGACCAGCGGCGCGGCCATCGACGTTCCACTCCAGGTCCCGAACCCGCCGTCGAGGAGCGCCGAGTACAGCGACTCGCCCGGCGCGGCCAGGGTGACCCCGGGCGCCGCGTTGGAGAACGGGGCCACGGCGCCACTGTCGTCCGCCGCGGCGACGGAGATCACCCGGTGGTCCCGGGCGGGAAACGGCAGCGCGTCCTCACCGTCGTTGCCCGTGCCAGCCACCAGAACGACCCCTCTGGCGATGGCCTCGTCGAGCAGCCGGTCGAGGACGCGGGAACGCCTCCGGTAGACCAGGGACAGGTTGATCACGTCCACACCCCGGTCCATCGCGGCGATCATGGCCTCGCACACCGCAAAGGTCGAGCCACGGCCGTCGTCGTCCAGCACCCGGTACGGGACGATCCGGGTCCCCGGTGCCGCGAGCAGGACGAGTCCCGACACGAACGTTCCATGTCCGGCCGCCTCGTCCACGTCACCGTCACCATCGTCGTCCACGCCGTTCGTCGTCTCCCACGGTTCGGCGTCCCCGTCCACGAAATCCCATCCTCCAGGGGCGATTCGGTGCCGCAACAACGGATGGAACGGCTCCACGCCGGTGTCGATCACCGCCACCAGTGTGCCCCCGCCCACCGCGGCATGATGGGCCTGCTCGATCCCTGACGCCCCGGCTGCGGGCTGATGGACGTACCGCTCGCTCGTCGGGGAACGGTCCGCGATGGGCATCCGGCGCCGGGTGCTCTCCGGATCGTGGAACCTGTAGTTCGCCTCGAGCGCCTCGACGTCCGGATCTTCGAGCAACGTCTCGATAAGGTCCTGCGGCAGGGGAACGGGCCAGCGAAACAGCACGATCCGGCGGCCAGGGAGACGCCCCTCCAGGGTCGCCCCGTACCGGCTCGCCACGTCGGCCGCCGAGGCACCACGGGCGAGGACCACGAGCGCTTCGGATGCTTCGTCCTCGTCGAGCCCCTCGAAGTCGTCGGGGGAGGGTGCGGCGGTGGCGACGAGGCTCAACGCCTCGAGCCGTCCGTCGCCCCGTCCGACGCAGGTCGCCAGGATGCTCATGCCGGGCACGAGATCCTCCGGACCATCGGCATCCCCGTCGAGCACCGTCTGTCCGGTGACGAGCACGTCGGAGCCGTCGTCGAGGATCAGCTCACCGGCCGCCGGGACCGAGACCACGGTTCCCGCCACATCGATCGTCCCGGCGTCGGTCGCGCCGAGCCGTTCCACCGTCAGCGCCCGGAGGGTGTCGTCCTCGCCGAGCTCGGCGGTCACGGCGACCACCATCCCTTCCTCGAGATCGCCGTATCCGGTGAGGCCGCCCAGCCATGCCGTGTCGGCCGTCGTGCGGATCGCCGACCCGTCGTCGAGGACGAACTCCTCCGGTGGAGAGAGCGTGGCGATGGTTCCCATCAGATCGATCACGAGACCCGATCCTCCACCCCCCCCATGTTCGAGGAGCGTCACCACCGATGCCAGCACGGCGCCGTCCTCTGTGAACGCGCCGATGACGCCGACGGTGTCGCCGGGCTCGAGCTCTCCTATGGAATCGAACCCGTCGAGATCCGTTGTCGGATCCGTGATCACCGTGAACCCATCGACGGTGGCGAACCTCCAGTCGTCGAGCACGGCGGCGACGAGCGTCAGGATGTCCACGGAGCCGGACGGCTCGTCGAGCAGCTCCAGGGTCACGGCCCGGAACGTGCCGGGCGACTCGAGCGGCACGGCCTCTACGCCGACCACGGCACCGGTAACCAGTTCGTCCAGTCCCGAGAATCCGACGTACACCGTCTCGCCATCCACGAGCACCAGTGACCCATCCTCGAGCACGACCCCATCCGGACGCACCTCGGAGACGACGCCCTGGAACGCCACGGTGTCCGGCTCTCCACTGCCGAGCAGATGGACCGCCGTCGCCTCGATGGTCGTCCACCACGCGTCGGCGACTCCCGTCACCGCCACCATGTCGCCCGCCGTCAGCGCCGACAGCCCGCCGACACCGATCCACTGCGTCTCCGCCGTCACGGAGACCGCCGTGCCGTCCGAGAGGACAAACCCGTCCGGGGCATCGATCCAGGCCACGATCCCCTGGATCATCACCTCGTCACCCGCCCCCTGAAGGCGCGCCACCCCGGACGCGAGCCACGACCCATCCTCGAGCCACGAGCCATCTACCTGGACGAGGTCTCCGGGCACGAGGTCGGCCACACCCGAGATCCCTCCCGAGAACACCGTGGCCGAATCGGTGATCACGAGGACCTGGTCCTCCAGCACGAACCGTTCGCCGTCGAGCACGATGGTCACCTCGCCCACGAGACCGTCCCGCGTACTCGCCAGAGACATGCCGTGGGCCGTGGCCGCGAGAAGTGGCCTCGGGGCCACCGCCACGAGACAGGCGGCAAAAATCGCCAGAACGAGCCAACCGCGATCGCGCTTCATCGTGCCTCCCACGTCCCAGGATCGCCAAGAAGACGCCAGCCCCCCCAGAGCGCCGGATTCGGATGGCGCTCCCGCACCTCGAGCAGCGCCGCCCTGAACGCCCGGCCGGGGTCCGACCCCTCCAGGTTCCGGTAGAACGCAACCGACATGGCGCGGGTCACCCCGTCGTCCACCGGCCCGGTGGCCAGCACCGAGCACGCCACACCGGAGCTGAGCAGCGCACGCAGGAACCCGCGGAGTTCCAGCCCACGATCCGTGCCCGAACGGCCGACATCGCACGCCCCCGCCGTGACCAGCCGGGCACGGACCGGCCGGCCCGTCAGCTCGGCGGCGGTCAGCCACCCATCCGTCAGCCGGATTCCGGACGCCATGGCCCAATCATGCCGGAACGCCCCGTGCGCCGAGAAGTGCACTGCGTCACAGGAACCCAGCAGTTCGAGGGCGTCGGCCACCGTGGCCCGTTCCACCGCCTGCGCACCGGACACCACGGCTGTGAGTTCCCGGACCTCGGGGCCGATCTCTGCAAGGCCGTCTCCGGGGCCACCCGCGATGCCGAACCCCTCGCCCCGGCGGACGGAACCCGAACCCCGCCGCGCCAGGAGATCGAGCCCGGGGAGCACGGCGACCTCGAGCCGTTCGATCAGCGACGCTCCACGGACAGAGAGCGCGGGCCACGGCAGGTCGAACAGGTCGCCGTACGGCACGACGAACAGGCGCCGGGCCTCCCCGAGCCACGGGGCCACCGGCCCGAGGATCGTCTCACCGACCCGCTCCAGCAGCTGGTCGAGCTCCCCGGCCAGCGCCGGGCCAGCCCCCTCGAGCCACCGTCTCCCATGGTCCAGCCGCGCCATCCGGCGATCGATCCGCCCGGTGAGCCGGCGCACGGCGGTCCGCCCCCCGGCGATCCGCAGATGCCGGAAAAGGCCGGGCCCGTGCAGGAAAAGGAAGAGATCCGGGCCGGCGGGGGCGATCTCCACCGCCACCTCGCCGGCCCGGAGGAACCGGGCGCCCTCCACCCGACGGCCCGTCTCCATCCCCTTCCGAACGGGGACGAGCCGGACCAGTTCCATCTCGATCGTGTGCATCCTGTGGCGGAGCGTTCCGGCGCTCACGGCGCCCCGTGCCGACCGGACTCCTCGGGGAGCCCGTCCCTCACCGAGCTCCAGCAGCGCCCGGAGCTCCTGGCGGAGCGCCCGCCACCGTCGCGTCCGGTCGCCGTTCTCCACCGACTCGACCTGACGGGCGATCTCCTCCACCAGCTCCGCCGAGGCCAGCCGCGCGAGGATCCGCCGCGCACGGCGGCCCCACACCGGCTCCTCCCTGGCGGCGAGGACCCGCACGGCATCCTCCGCCAGGGGGATCACCCGGCGCGAGAAGATTTCGCGATCGGTGGAGACCGGCAGCCTGCCACGGATCGTCTCCGCGATGGTGACGGCCTGGAGAAAGTGCCGGTACGCCCGCTCCGGGTCCCCGAACCCCGCGAGGACCCCGGCCATCCGGTGGGCCTCCATCCGGATCCAGAGCGGCAGGGCACGGCGCCCCAGCACGCGGCGGCAGACGGCGGCCGCCTCCGGAGCCGACAGACCTCGCGCCGCCAGCAGCAGCGCCAGCGCCGCGGGCGCGTGCAGGCCCGCCCGTTCCAGCGTCTCCGAGGCTTGCCGAAGCTCCTGGGGCGGCACCCGCCATCCGGCCGACGCCAGGTCCACGAGGAACCGGACACGCAGGACCGCCGTTCCTGCAGCCTCCATCCGTTCCATCGCCCGCGCCACGGCCTCCCCGGCTCCGGGGGCGCCGTCCTCGACGAGGGCCAGTGCCCGCACGGCGGCCAACAGGGCGGCGTCCCGCCGTCTACCCAGCTCCACGGCGAGCCGCTCCGCCGCCTCCGCCACCTCCACCGCGGACGCCAGACGGCCCATTTTCCACTCGATCGAGGCCACGAGTACCGACGCCTCGAGCTCGAGGTTCCGGTCCCCGGCGGCCACCGCCGCGCTTCGGACCGCCTCGGCTGCCGCGGCGGCGCCGACGAGCTGGCCGCGGAGCGCCTCGAGCTCTGCGAGACCGAGCCGGGGCTGGAGGGCGGAACCCGGCGCTCCGGCCTTCTCGAGCAGCCCGGCCGCCTCCCGGTACCGCCGTTCGGCCTCGGCGAACCGGCCGAGCTCCATCGCACCGGCGGCCATGTTCGCCTCCAGCAGGCCGCGGCGCAGCCGGTCGTCCTCCGGGAGCAGCCTCGACGCCTGCCGCCACAGCTCCATGGCGCTCCGGATCCGGTCGCGGGATTCCTCGACCCCGCCGAGGTTCACCAGCATCGCCGCTGCCCGGACCGTGTCGCCAGCCCGCCGGAACACCTGGAGCGCCCACCGGCCGCGGGTCACCGCGGCGCGGTGACGGCCCACACACGCCAGCGCATCCACCATGAGGAGCGCGACCCGGGCCGCCTCCAGGGGTGCTCCCGCCGTGCGGAACGACCGGTACGCCCGTTCGAAGTGCGGCAGGGCCTCGGCGGGCCGGCCGCGGAGGTGGAGCGCCGTCCCCACCGCCCAGTGCCACCACGGGGTCAGGCCACGGACCTTCCGGACCTCCGGCTCGATCGCCGCGAACGCCGCCTCCACACCGGGTTCGAGGGTCCGGGCCCGGCGCTCCGCCTCGGCGCGCAACGCCTCCCCCGCGGCCCGGAGGGCCTCGCTCCCCCCCCGGGCACCGGCGACGACGGCGAGAAGGTCCGTGCTCATCCGAGCTCCAGCCCCGCCGTTTCCAGCCGCTCTCCGTCCCCGACGAGGACGAGCCCGTACCGGCCCGCCGGGACCTCCTCGAGCACGAACTCGCCCCACGGGTCGGTGAACGTCGCCCGGCCCTCGCCCTCCTCCGGCTCGAGCCGCACCCGCCACCCCCTCGTCCCGCCCTCTTCCCGGACCAGGTGGCCCGAGAGCCGGATCCGCCCCGACGCCGTGCGCTCGGCCCGGAGGTCGAGCTGGCAGCCCGGATCGCCCAGGAGCCAGCTCCGGTCCGCCGCGCCCCGGACGCCTGCACCCTCGCCGGCGTGGAGGAGGGCGAGCGTCCGAACCGTCTCCGGAACTGCCCGGCTGTTCCGGGCCACGGCGAGCGCCCACCGTCCGAGCGCCGGCGGCGGCTCCGGCAGGGCGGCCTCTCGCAACCCATCCAGGCGCTCGCGCAGCGCCGCTACACGGCGGCGGCACACGGCACACCGGGCCAGGTGACGCCTCGCTGTGGAGGAGGGCGTCCCGGCGGCGGCTTCGAGCAGGGCGGATCGATCGAGGTGGGTCATGATCCCTTCTCCAAATCAGTCGTCCCCACGGCCGTTCTGATACAGCCGTTCGAGGATGGTTCGGAGGCGCGCGAGACAGCGCGCCCGGATCGGCCCGATGGAGCCCACGGCGATCCCGCACCGGGCGGCGATCTCCCGGTACGACGGGCGAGGCTCGGTCAGGAAGAGGAGCTCGAGCAGCTCCCGGCAGCGGCCGTCCAGATCGGCCAGGGCCGTCCCGAGCAGCTCCAGCCGCTCCATCTCGAGCAGGAGCGTCTCCGCCGGTTCCACCGTCTCCTCCCCGGCCTCGGACTCGCCCTCCCAGACCGGAACGCGCCCGGCGCGCCGCGCCTCGTCGAACAGCTGCCAGGTCTGGTGACGCGCGACGGAGGCGATCCAGGAGGCCAGCCGATCGGCACGCTCCAGGGTGTGCAGGCGCTCCACGATCACGATCCACGCCCGCTGGAACACCTCCTCCGCCTCGGTGGCCGAGGCCCCGAGCCGGAGCGCGACGGACCAGATCAGACGCCCGTACCGGTCGAGCAGCGCCTCCCACGCCGACTCGTCCCCGGCCAGGCACGCGGCCACGAGCTCTGCCTCGGTCCGACGGTCCATCGCCCCGATCGTAGCAACCCGGCGTCCCGGGCGCCGGGCGTCCCGTCAACCGGCCGCACCATCCGGTCCGTCCTCCCGCACCTCGGTGATCCCGTTTCCGCCGTCCACCAGCACGATCCGGGCGCGGTGGCCGGAGATCTCCCGCTCGTCCAGCCAGGCGTAGACGGCGACGATGACCAGGTCACCCGGCTGGACGAGGTGGGCCGCAGCGCCGTTGATCTGGACCTCCCCGGACCCCGGCTCCCCGCGGAGGGCGTAGGTCGAAAGCCGCGTCCCGCGAGTGACGTCGTACACCTCCACCTGCTCGAGGTGGGCGATCCCGGCGGCGTCCATCAGCGCGCCGTCGAGGGTAATTGAGCCCACGTAGTCGAGGTCTGCCGCCGTGACGGTGGCGCGGTGGATCTTGGCCCTGAGGAAGCAGCGCATCATCGGAAACCTCCGGCACGGTCGAGGTCGGAGAGCGTCTCGGGGTGCACCCCGTCCGGGCTCGCCAGCACGTTGTCGATCAGCCGCGCCCCGCCCAGGCGGGCGGCCACGGCGAGGAGGACCGGCCCGGCGATCCCCGCAGGCGGCTGAAGGCTCCGCGGATCGACACAGGCCGCGTACTCCACGCCGAGGCGTGGCTCGGCAGCGAGCACCGCGCGCATGGCGGCCTCCACGGCGGCGGGGCCGGTCTCTCCCGAGGCCACGGCCCTGCGCCCTGCCTGGAGCGCGCGGTACAGGGCGGGGGCTGCGGCCCGCTCCTCCGGGCCCAGGTACCGGTTCCGGGAGCTCATGGCGAGCCCGTCCCCCTCCCGCACCGTGGGTGCCACCTCGATCCGTACGGGGAGGTCGAGGTCCGCCACGAGCCGGCGGATCAGCACGGCCTGCTGGGCGTCCTTCTGGCCGAACACCGCCACGTCGGGCTCCACGATGTGGAACAGCTTGAGCACCACGAGCCCGACCCCGGCGAAGTGGCCCGGCCGCGACGCGCCGCACAGCACGTCCTCCAGGCCGCCGAACCCGACGGTGACGGCCGGCGGCTCCGGGTACATCTCGCGCTCCGCCGGGGCGAAGACCGTCGCGACCCCCTCGCGCTCCAGGAGGCGCGTGTCCCCCTCCAGGTCGCGGGGGTACCGGTCGTAGTCCTCCCCGGGGCCGAACTGGGTCGGGTTGACGAAGATCGAGACCCACACCTCGTCCCCGAGCGCCCGGGCGCGGCGGACCAGCGCCAGATGGCCCTCGTGGAGCGCACCCATGGTGGGCACGAAGGCGACGCGGCGGCCGGCCTCCCGGGCCTCGCGGCGCAGCCGGCGCGCCCCGGCGACGGTCCGGACGACGCGCGGGCTCACGGCGCCACCTCCCGGATCGGAGGGTGCGTCCCCGCGCCGGTCAGCGCCCGGCCCGCCGCCGCGGGCAGCCGGTACCCCTGCTCCGCCGTGGGCACCCGGCGCGCCCGGACGTCCGCGGCCCACCGGCGGAGGGCGTCGGCGGCCGCCTGGCCGAGCAGCGCGTACGGCCGCACGAACCGCGGGCGTGGGGGCGGGCTGATCCCGAGCAGGTCGTGGACGACGAGCACCTGCCCGTCGCAGGCGGGACCGGCCCCGATCCCGATGGTGGGAACGCCGAGGCGGTCCGTCACGGCCGCCGCCACCTCCGACGGGACGCCCTCGAGCACCAGCGCGAAGCAGCCCGCCGCCTCCAGCCGCACGGCGTCGCCCAGGAGCTCGCGCACGGCGGCCTCGGTCCGGGCCTGGACCCGGTAACCGCCCATGGCGTGCACGGACTGGGGTGTCAGGCCCAGGTGCCCCATGACGGGGATCCCGGCCCGGACCAGCGCCCGGACCCGGTCGGGCCAGGCGCCCTCGAGCTTGACCGCCTGGACGCCGGCCTCCCGGAGGTACCGGACGCCCGCGGCCACCGTAGCCTCCACCGAGACCTGGTAGCTCCCGAACGGAAGGTCGCCCACCACGAGGGGTGTCGCCGAGGCGCGTACGACGGCCCGTGCGTGGTGGATCATCTCGTCCAGTGTGACGTCGAGGGTCGTCTCGTGACCGAGCACAACCATGGCCAGGGAATCGCCGACGAGCAACATGTCCGCGCCGGCGGCTTCGCCCCACCGGGCCGTGGGGGCGTCGTACGCCGTCAGCATGACGAGGGGTTCGCGGCCCGAGGCCGCACGGATCTCAGGGACGGTCTTCCTCCGCCGCATGGGTCCTCCTCCGCGCCGCCAGGACCCTCACGGCTCCCTCCCGCCCCCGTCGCCGGTCCGCGTCTCGGTCCGTCGGGATCCGAGCGGCACATAGACCTGTGTTCCCCGCCGGCAGCGACGGATCTGCTCGATCAGTCCGTCGAGATCGGCGGGATCGTTGACGAAATCGATGTCGTCGGTGTTGACGACGAGCAATGGCGTCTCGCTGTAGTGGAAGAAGAAGTAGGAGTACGCCTCGCTCAGCCGTTCGAGGTAGTCGGGCTCGATCCCGGCCTCGAACTCCCGCCCCCTTCGGCGGATCCGTTCGAGCAGCACCGGGAGCGACGCCTGCATGTAGATGACCAGGTCGGGTTTCGGGACCTCGGCCTCGAGCACGGGGTACAGCTTCTCGTACACGGCGAGGTCCGAGTCGTCGAGGTTGAGGTACGCGAAGATCCGGTCCTTCTGGAAGGTATAGTCGGCCAGCACGAGCTGGTGGAACAGGTCCATCTGGGCGATCTCCCGCTGCTGCTGGTACCGGGAGAGCAGGAAGTAGATCTGGACCTGGAACGCCGCGCCGGGCCGACCCTCGTAGAAGTCCGGCAGGAACGGGTTGGTGATGTCCTCGAGCACCGAGACGCCCTCGAACCGCCGCGCCAGGAGCTCCACCAGGGAGGTCTTGCCCACCCCGATGGGGCCCTCCACCGCGATGTGACGGAAGGGAAGCCGTTCGGTGCTCATGAGGCAGGGAGCATCTTAGCAAAGAGGAAGAGCAGGCCCATCCCCAGGGCGAGGATTCCGTTGGCCGAAAAGAACGCCGCGTCCACCCGGGAGAGGTCGCCGGGCCGTACGAGCCGGTGCTGCCACACCAGCAGCCCTGCCGCGGCGGCCACCGCGGCGTACCGGAACGGCCCGCCGCCGGCCAGCGACGCGAAGGCGGCGAACCCCGCGACGGCCAGCAGGTGGAGGACCCGCGCCACCGCCAGCGCCCGGGCCGCGCCCAGGGCCGCCGGCAGCGAGTGGAGCCCCCGCGACCGGTCGAACGCCTCGTCCTGCAACGAGTAGATCACGTCGAACCCGGCCACCCAGAACGTCACGGCGGCGGCCAGCACCAGCGGCGGCAGGGCGATGCGGCCCGTCACCGCGAGCCATGCGCCCACCGGGGCGATCCCCAGCCCGAGACCGAGCCACAGGTGCGCCAGCGGTGTGAACCGCTTGGTCAGCGAGTACCCCAGCACCCACGCCAGCGCCACGGGCGACAGAAGCAGACAGGTCCGGTTGAGGGCCGCCGCGGCGACGGCGAACACCGCCGCCGAGAGCACGGTGACGCCCACGGCGAACCGGCGGGACAGCCGTCCGGCGGGCAGCGCGCGGTTCCGGGTGCGCGGGTTCTCGGCGTCGATCGCCTCGTCGGCCAGCCGGTTGAACGTCATGGCCGCCGTTCGCGCCGCCACCATGGCCACGAGCACCCACAGCCAGGTGCGCGGGCCGGGCCAGCCGGGGTCCGCCGCCGTCACCAGCGCGATGACGGCGAACGGCAGGGCGAACACCGTGTGCTGGAGCTTGATCATCTCCGCCGTCTCGGCCGCCTGCCGGAGAACGTGGCTCACGGCCGCCACCGCAGACCCTCCTCCTCCGGTCCCTCGAGCCCGACGAGATCGAGCAGGCGCAGGCAGTGGTGCGCCACGAACCGCTCGAGCCCCGACGCGCCGGGGTCCGCGTAGAACGCCGGGACCGGCGGCACCACGAACGCCCCCGCCCGGGCCAGCGTCAGCAGGTTCTCCAGCAGGATGACCGACATGGGGGCCTCCCGGATGCCGATCACCAGCGGCCACCGCTGCTTGAGCGCCACGTCGGCCACACGCTGGCCGAGCCCCCGGGAGATCCCGTGGGCCAGCGAGCCCGCCATCCCGGCGGAGCACGGCAGGATGATGACCCCGCCCAGCCGGTGCGAGCCCGACGCGATGGGCGCCATCAGATCCGAGTTCGCCCAGGCCACGGCGCGGTCCCCGCCACCCAGCCGTTCCACGAACCGCTCCGCCGGGGCCCACTCCGGCCCGAGCTCGTGGGCCAGCACCTGCTCCGCCGGGGGCGTCACCACCACGTGGAGCCGGTCGAGGCCGGGGCAGGCCAGCGCCGCGCGGGCGAACGCCACCGCCAGCCGTCCGCCCGACGCCCCCGAGACCACCAGTGCGAGCTCGATCCCCACGCCGCGCCTCCGATCCGCCGGAGTATACAGGCGCCACCGCCCTGGCCGCCGCCCTGGCACTCCCCTGCCTCCGCAAGCCCCCGGGCTCTCCCGGCCCGGCCCCCCCCTGACCCCGCCCCTGCTCCGCTGACGTTGCCCCCGATGGCCAGTGCGGAGAATATTCGACACCCCCACTCCTCCCGGCACCCCACCCGGCCATCCAGCCCCGCCGCGAGACGGAGAGAATCCTGACACACCCACCCTGACCGGCCTCAGCCAACAGTGCCACCAACCTACTGTAAGAACGGAGGTTGTGCGAAACCGCCGGATCTGGCACCGTCCTTGCCCCATCGGAGAGCGACGCGAGAGACGAAAGGAGGCCAGGATGCACGACCCGTAGCGACCCGTCCCGCAGCCCACCATCCAGGACATCGACCACCGGACGAAAGGGAGGTTCCATCATGACGAAGACCCGGACGATCGTTCCCATGCTCCTCGTGGCACTGGCCGCCGCGGCCCTGGCACCGGCCGCCGCGCCCGCCAACGGCGTGGTCAACATCAACGACGCCACCACCGCACAGCTCGAGCTGCTGCCCCGCGTGGGCCCCGCCCTGGCAAAGCGGATCATCGAGTTCCGGAAGGCCAACGGGCCGTTCCGGAGCGTCGACGAGCTGGTGGCGGTCAGGGGGATCGGCGAGCGCTCCCTCGAGCGGCTCCGCCCCTACCTGACCATCGGCGGCAAGACGACCCTGACCGAGAAGGTTCACCTGCCCCGGACGCGCCCCAAGGCCGGATCCGGGAGCTGAACGGCAACTGCACGAAACGATGCAGCGCGGCGGGACGGGGCGGCCTTCCGGCCGCCCCTCTTTCCGAAAGGAGGATTCATGACGGCACGAAACCGCACCATTCTCCACGGTCAGCGCGGTGCGTCGCTGGCTGAGATGCTCGTGGTGGTCTGGCTGGTCGGGATTTCTGCGATCCTCGGCGGGCCGCCCCTCGCCCATGCCCGGCGCACCTGGGCGATGGCCACCACCACCCGGCGGGTCACCACCCTGATGATGCGCGCCCGGCTCACGGCGATCTCCGAGGGCCGGGCGTGCTCCCTCGTGTTCGAACGGGGGAGGCGCGGGTGGCGATGCTTCATCGCCCGCGACAACGACGGCGACGGCGTCAACCGGCGCGATCTCGAAGCCGGAATCGACACGGTGCTCGGCGAGCGGGTCGAGCTGACCGACAGCCCGGCCCGCCTCGGGATCCTCCGGGGGATCGAGATCCCGGACCCCTCGGGCGAAGGGACCCTCGGCGGCGATCTCGACGACCCCGTCCGGGCCGGCCGCGGCGACATCGTGACGTTCACGCGGTACGCCACGGCCACCCCCTGCTCGGTCTACGTCACCGACGGGAGAAGCCGGATGCGCGTTATCCGGCTGTTCGGGCCCACGGCACGGTTCCGGGTGCTCGAATGGCGGGCCGGCTGGTCCGGCTGGCAACGGGCCGGCTGGTGAACGGAACCGGTCAGGGCGCGGCCGCCCGGGCCGCGCCCGCCACCGTCTCCCCTGGCGCAATGGTCACGGGGCCGAGCAGGACCGACCGGATCACCCGCGCGCCCGCGCCCACCGTGACGCCCCCGGCGAGGATCGACTCGGCCACCACGGCGCCATCGGCCACGGTGACGCCCTCCCCGAGGTCCGAGCGGCCGACGGTTGCCGAGGACGCCACCACGGCGGACGGCGCGACCCGGCTCCGGTCGCCGAGGAGCTCGAGGACGGCGTCGAGGTACGCGGCCGGGGTGCCGATCTCCCGCCAGTGCCCCGCCACCACCACGCCGCCCATCCGCCCCGAGGCCATCGCAGGCCGCCAGAGCGCCCCGGGGATCCCGCCCGGTTCCACGGGAAGCGCCTCCAGCGCCCCCCGGGAGACCACCATCGCGCCCGGGTACAGGAACGGCGCCTCCCCCGGCCCGGGCCGGCCGGGCGGCCGGATCGCCGTCACGCGCCCTTCCCCGTCGAGGACGACCCGCGCCCACCGTCCGGGGTCCAGGTGGGGCAGGAGCGCCAGGGTCACGTCCCACCCGTTCCCTTCGTGGGCCTCGAGCACCGGTCCGAGCTCGAGCCCGTACAGCCCATCGCCGTTGAGGACGATCACCGGCCCGCGATCGCCGAGCAGGCCCCGCTCCCGGGCCAGGGCGAGCCCCCCGGCCGTGTCCATCAGCGTCTCCTCCCGGGAGAGGGCCACGGGCACGCCCAGAGGCACCGCCGCGGCGGCCGCCTCCAGCCGCCCGGCGAGATGCCAGGCGTTGACCACGACCCGGGGCGCGCCGCTGCGCTCCGCCTGACGCATCGCCCACGCCAGGACCGGCTCCCCGAGGACTGGGAGCGCTGGCTTGGGGACCACGCCGGTCAGGGGCCGCATCCGGGTACCCCGTCCCGCCGCCAGCACCATCGCCGCCGCGAGCCCGCCGGCGCTCATTCCGGGAACACCATGTCGCGGGGCAGCTCGAGCCCGGGGTGGGCCCGGCGGTACGCCTCCCACAGCGTCGGGTAGGAGCCGCGGACGGCGCCGCCGGGGTCGAGGCCCAGGCGCCGGGCGAGCTCGAGGATCGCCGCCCGCTCCCCCTCGAGCTCCACGAAGTCGCCCATGGGCGTCCGGTCCAGGGCGACCTCGACCTCCCCAAGCCGCCAGAGTTCCCGGTCCTTCTCGTACCGGAGCCTGGGACGGTACCCGAGCCCCTCGAGGATCCGCTCCATGGCCGCCCCGTCGGCCACACCGGTCTCGTGCTCCGCCCGCGTCTTGACGCCGCCGTCGAACCGTGGCGGCCCCTTGAGCGTCAGGGTCCAGCGCCCCCCATGGCGCCGCAGGCGCAGGGCGCCCCCGCCCCGCTCGATCCGGCCGTCCTCCGCGTCGAACAGTACGTTGACCTCGCGCATCGCGGAAAGCTCCAGGCGCGCGCCGAGCCGTTCGAGCGCACGCCGGACGGCGTCCAGCCCCTCCACCGGGATCTTGAGCTCCACTTCGACCATGTCCCGAGGGTACCAGCCCCGTCCGGCGGACCGAAGGGAGCCGCGCACGCCGGCCGGGATGGGGTAGCATCGGGCCATGCGGCACGTGGTGTACGGCACGGCGGGGCACATCGACCACGGCAAGACGGCGCTCGTCCGCGCGCTGACGGGGATCGACTGCGACCGCCTCCCGGAGGAGAAGTCCCGCGGGATCACCATCGACCTGGGGTTCGCCCACCTCGAAGGGGAGGACCTCCGCCTCCACTTCGTCGACGTTCCCGGGCACGAACGGCTGGTCCACACCATGATCGCCGGCGCCTCCGGGATCGACCTGGCGCTCCTCGTGGTGGCGGCGGACGAGGGGATCATGCCCCAGACGCGGGAGCACCTCGAGATCATCCGGCTGATGGGCGTCCGCGGCGGGGCAGTGGCGCTGACCAAGACGGACCTCGTGGACGCCGAGTTCGTCGAGCTCGTGGCGGAGGAGGTGGCCGGCCTGCTCGAGGGGACGCCGTTCGAGGGCGCGCCCGTGGTGCCGGTCTCGGCCCACACGGGGGAGGGGATCGGGACGCTCCGCCGCACGCTGCTGGAGGTCGCCGCCTCGGTCCGCCCCCGCCAGATGGAGGGCCGCCCGTTCCGCGAGGCCGTGGACCGCGTGTTCACGCTCCCCGGCGTCGGCACGGTGGTGACGGGCACCTCGCTGTGGGGGCGGCTCGGCGCAGGCGAGCCCGTCGTCGTGCTGCCGTCCGGCCTCCGGAGCCGAGCGCGCCGGCTCCACGTCCACGGGGAGGAGCGGGACACCGTGGAAGCCGGGGAGCGCGTGGCGATCAACCTGGCCGGGCTCCCGAAGGACCAGGTCCACCGGGGGGACCAGGTGATGACCGGGGAGGGGTGGCGTCCCACGCGGCTCGTCACCGTGCGGCTGGAGCTCCTCCCCACGGCGCCGGCACCCCTCGGGGAGGGGGCGGAGGTCGAGCTCCACGCCCTGGCGACCCGGAGCGAGGCGCGGGTCGAACGGCTCTCGGTCCGCCCCCTGGCGCCGGGCGCCCGCGCCGTGGCCCAGCTCCGCCTCGACCGGCCGATGGTGCTGTTCCCGGGCGACCGGGTCGTCCTGCGGCGCCCTGCTCCGGTCAACACGTTCGGCGGCGGCGTGGTGCTCGACGCCCACATGCGAAGGATCCGGCGCAAGGAGAGCGCCTCGCTGGACGCGCTGCCCGCGCCGGACCGCGACGCCTGGCCCGCCCTGCTCGAACGGTGGATCGCCGGGGCCGGTGCCGCCGGCACGGACCGGGACGCCCTGGCGGCGCGCCTCGGCGTGTTGCCGGAGGCGGTCGAGCCGGCCCTCGGCCGTCTCCTCGCCTCGGGCGGCGTGGTGACGCTGCCGACCCAGCCCCCCCGGCTCGTGGCCGCCCCGGCAGCCGGGTCGATCGCGGAGAGCGCCCGGGCCGAGCTCGAGAACCGGCTCGGGTCCGAGATCGTCTCGACGGGGATCCCCGCCCGGGACTTCGCCCAGGCGCTGCTGCCCCCTGCGGCCCACGGCGTGGCCGACGCCTGGCTGGCCCTGCTGCGAAAGCGGGGCGTCCTCGAGCTCGTGGACGGCCGGGTCGTGCCGCCGGGACGCCACGAACACGTGACGAGGGAGGGCAGGGAGCTCGCCGACCGGATCGACGCGCTCTACCGCGAGGCCGGCCTGGCACCCCCGTCACCCGGCGAGGTGGCCGAGCGGCTGGGCGCCCGCCCCGTGGTCGTGGAGGGGGTGTGCCGCTACCTCGTGGAGCGCGGCGTCCTCGTCCGCCTCGGCGGGAAGCTGCTCATCCACAGGACGGCCCTCCTCGACGTGGCCCGGGAGGTCATGCGGTGGCCCTCCGAGGAACTCTCCGTGGGGGAGTTCAAGGAACGGTTCGGTCTGACGCGGAAGCTCGCCATCCCCGTCCTGGAGTGGCTCGACTCGGAACGGATCACGGCGCGGACGGGCTCGAACCGGCGGGTGCTGCGACGGGAGTGAACACCGCCTTCGGGAGCACCCGGACCGTCGTGGAGGAGAGGGAGGAGAGCTTGAGCTCGACCCGCGAGCGGTAGATCACCCACGCGGGGACCGCCTCCCCGTCGCGGACCGCGGGCTCGAGCTGCCAGCTCGCGAGGAACCGGGCGGTCCAGTTCCGGAGCCCCGGTGCCATCTCGAGCGGCACGTACCGGTCGCATCGGCCCGATCCCGTGACGTGGACCAGCAGCCGCAGCGGCGCCTCCGTCTCGAGTCCGGGGATCCTGACGGAGAGCCGCCTGGGCGAGGCGACGGTAGTCAGCTCGTCGGGGTCCGCTGCCGGGAGGCCCACCAGCCGCCCGGACACGTACGGCTCCGCCTTCGGGGCCGGGGTTGGCGGCGAGGCGGGGTCCGGCAGCTCCAGTGCCTGGTTGAGCACGCCGGCCCGCTTGACCTTTCCCGCGAGCACGATCTCGAGCGCCGCCCACGAGGGCCTCGCCTGTTTCCCCGTGCGGGCGGGCTCGAACCGGGCGCCCATCACCTTCTCCACGAGGCGCGTGGCGATCCCCGGAAACGGAACCTCGAGTGGGACTGCCCCCTCACACCGCCCCCTCTCGTCGATGTACGCCGCCACCCGGGCCGTTCCCGAGACCGGCACGTTCCGGGGCGGCACCGACGCCACCAGCCGCGGGGCGCGATCGACGGGAACGGCCAGCGGATCGACCGCCTCGACCTCGATCACCGGAAGCGGGAGGGGGATCGACAGGGCGAGCCGCCGCTGCCACGCCCGCACGACCCCCTGCTGGGCCCAGGCGGTGACCGCCGGCACGACGACCACGATCAGCGCGAGAACAGCGGCACCCCTTCGCCACTCCATGCCGGCATCGTACCGGGCTTTGCCGCGGGACTCAACCACACCGGGGGGGACGCCTGCGGTAGACTGGGGACAGGGGAACGGGGCGATGGTCTACGGTGACGCACTGACGAAGGCCGGAAGGCTGATCGAGATCCAGACGATGTTCGCGCGGCAGCCGTACCGGA
>Ga0256835_1000584_pt1 | contig 26025 bp, 25 predicted proteins | sample PIR30metaG_FD_185972 | JGI IMG/M metagenome (GOLD analysis project Ga0256835, IMG submission 185972) | Hydrothermal vent microbial communities from East Pacific Rise, Pacific Ocean - PIR-30 | ecosystem: Environmental > Aquatic > Marine > Hydrothermal vents | place: Pacific Ocean: East Pacific...
CATTCTGGTCACGGCAGGGATGCGTTTCATCTGGCTGCTGGTGTTGCTGGCGAAGTATGCCGAGTTCCGCATCTCGCCGGCTTTCATGCGCGAGCATCTTTCGCTGGGGGCGCCTCTGATCCTCAGTACGTTGTTGAGCGGCTCGGCCCAATACCTTGACGGGGTGATTGTCACCAGCCACTTCAGCGCCGACATGTTCGCCATCTTCCGCTACGGGGCGAAGGAGTTGCCCTTGACGCTGATGCTCGCCTCAGGCCTGAGCCATGCCATGCTGCCGGAGTTCGGGCGGCGCGACCGTTTTGGCGAGAACCTGGCCAGGCTGCGGCACAAGTCGATGCGCCTGATGAACCTTCTCTTCCCACTCTCCATCGTGGCGATGCTCTTCAGCCGCTGGCTTTACATCCACATCTTCACCCCCGCCTTCGTGCGCAGTGCCGACGTCTTCATGATCTACCTCCTGCTGATCATCCCCCGTCTGGTCTTCCCCCACACCATCCTCATCGGCGAGAAGAAGACCCGCGTGGTGCTGGCCGCCTCGGCCGTGGGGATCGTCTTCAACGTCCTGCTCAGCCTCTACCTGCTGCAATATTACAATGTGGTGGGGATCGCCCTCGCCACCGTCATCGTATTTATTTTCGAGAAACTGTTGCTGGTGCTTTACCTATGGCTCAAAGAGGGGATCCATCCGGCTACCTACATCCCGCTGAAACACCTTTTTATCTATTCGGTCCTCATCCTCCTCGAGTTCGTTCTCATCGACCACCGCATCATCGACCTGGTGTGACGTTGCGGGTGTTCCCTGCCTGAAGGTGGAATTTCATGCGAAACTTGTATCTTTGCACGAACAAAAAATCGTGAGAAATGAACAGAGTTGGTAGTGGCAATCCTGCCTTGAGCGAGAAAGTGTTTCAGCGTTATGCCTCGACCTATGGCGGGGCGGAGGTGATGACCGTCAACGGCACGATGAACAAGACCTTTCTGATGTTTTTGCTGTTGTTGGCTTCGGCGGCGTATGTATGGGACCGTTTCATGACGATGGGGGCCGGCACGGGGCTGATGCTCACCGGCTTCATCGGCGGGTTCATCGTGGCGATGGTGACGGTGTTCAAGGTGCAATGGTCGCCCTATACCGCTCCGTTGTATGCGGTGTTCGAGGGATTGGCCCTGGGCGGGCTGTCGGCATATTTCGAGGCCATGTACCCCGGCATCGTGATGAAGGCGGTGGCCCTCACCTTCGGCGTCTTCTTCATGATGCTCTTCCTGTACCGTTCGCGGATCATCCGGCCCACGCAGCGTTTCACGATGGGGGTGGTGGCCGCCACCGGCGGCATTGCCCTGGTGTACCTGGTCAGCTGGATCGCCGCGATGTTCGGTGCCAACGTGGGGTTCCTCTACGGCAATTCCACCTTCTCCATCGGCCTGAGCCTCTTCATCGTGGTGATCGCCGCCCTCAACCTCGTGCTCGATTTTGCCTTCATCGAACAGGTCTCGGCACAGGGAGCCCCCAAGTACATGGAATGGTATGCCGCCTTCGGGCTGATGGTCACCCTCGTATGGCTCTATATCGAGATCCTGCGCCTGCTCAGTAAGCTGGCCAGCAGGGAATAAAAAATACACAGGCACATGAGAGAGACAGAGAAACACTTTGCGCCGTTTCGGGACAACATCATCGGACATGATTTCGAGTATGAGACTCCTTACGGATGGCAGAAGCTGCGTTATTTCGACTGGATCGCCGGCGGGCGGCTTTACCGTCCCATCGAAGAGCGTATTGCCGGCACTTTCGGGCCGTGGGTGGCCAACACCCATACCGAGACCAGCGAGACGGGCACGCTGATGACCCATGCGTACCACTATGCCCATCAGGTGGTGAAGGAGCATGTGAACGCCGGTCCGGAGGATGTGATTCTCACTCCCGGCTTCGGCATGACCGCGGCAGTGGTGAAGCTGCAACGCATCCTGGGCCTCAAGGGCTGTGGGATCATGTCGCGCGGCGAATGCATCCAGAAGGTGGAGAAGCCGGTGGTCTTCATCACCCACATGGAGCACCATTCCAACCACACCTCATGGCTCGAGACCAATGCCGAGGTGGTGGTGATCCCTCCGGGCGAGGGTAACCTCGTCGACCCTGCCAACCTGGAGAGGCTTTTGGAACAGTACAAGGACCGCAAGCTGAAGATCGGCGCCTTCACTGCCGCCTCCAACATCACGGGTGTGCAACCCCCCTACTATCAGTTGGCGCGGATCATGCACGAACATGGCGGCTATGCGTTTGTCGACTTTGCCGCGTCGGCGCCTTATGTCGACATCGACATGCATCCGGCCGATCCGCTGGAGAAGCTCGACGCCATCTATTTCTCGCCCCATAAGTTCCTTGGAGGGCCCGGTGCCTCGGGTGTGCTGCTATTCGACTCGGCGCTCTACCACAACATTGCTCCCGACCAGCCGGGCGGCGGGACGGTCGACTGGACCAACCCGTGGGGGGAATACAAGTACATCGACGACATCGAGATGCGTGAGGACGGCGGCACCCCAGGCTTCATCGAAGCGTTCCGCACCGCCCTGGCCATCCGCCTGAAGGAGAAGATGGACACCGCCTGGATCGCCCGCCGTGAGCGGGAGATCATCCCCCGGGCCATGAACGGCCTCCGCAGCATCCCCGGCATCCACGTGCTGGCCGACAATGTGGAAGAACGCATCGGCGCCGTCTCTTTCTATCACGACAAGATCCATTACAACCTGATTGTCAAGTTGCTGAGCGACCGCTACGGCATCCAGGTGCGGGGCGGATGCGCCTGCGCCGGCACCTACGGGCATGTGCTGCTCGGCATCAGCAAAGAGGAATCGCACCGCATCACCGAGATGATCAACCGCGGCGACCTCTCCAAAAAACCCGGCTTCGTCCGCCTCAGCGTCCATCCCACCATGACCGACGAGGAGGTCGACTTCTTCGTAGAGGCAGTGGGAGAGATCGTGAAAAAGGCCGGAGAGTGGGCAAAAGATTATTCCTACGATAAACACACCAACGAATTCACCCACTATGCCGACAAGGGCGAGAAAAAAGAACGGGTGAAGGAATGGTTCCGCTTTTAAGGAACCCTGCCGGAAAAATAATTTTGCGGGTTTTGGTATTGTTGAGAACAATGTTTATCTTTGCAAGCCATTAAAAAAGCACTTAAGATCAAGGAAATGAAAGAGGGAATCCATCCGAAGAACTACAGGCTTGTTGTTTTCAAGGACATGTCCAACGGTTACACATTCATGACCCGTTCAACGGCTCCGTCGAAGGAGACCATCAAGATGGACGACGGGAAAGAGTATCCTCTGATCAAGCTGGAGATCACGAGCACGTCGCATCCTTTCTATACGGGTAAGATGAAGCTCGTCGACACGGCCGGGCGTGTGGACAAGTACATGAACCGTTACAAGAAGCATCTCGAAAAGAAGAAATAGACCCCCTGTGGGGCAGGATCTGGGAGAAGCCGCCTGGTAACAGACGGCTTCTTTTTGCTGGAATAAGGTGATACTTGCGGTGCGATGAGGCGCTGCACAAGATGAAGGGAATCAGCCTTGAAGCAGAACAAGAACAAGATACGCGAGCTCTTCTTCGCCTCCACCCTGGAGGAGGAGCAGGGGGGGATTATCCAGTTGATCTCCGAAGAGGAGGAGCTTGACGATCCCGATCTTCAGATCCCCGATCCTTTGCCGGTACTGCCGCTGCGCAACACGGTCCTCTTCCCCGGCGTGGTGCTGCCCATCAGCGTGGGGCGTGACAAAAGCCTGCGCCTGGTGCGTGAAGCCTACCGTAAAGACCGCATCATCGGCACCCTCTCCCAAAAAGATCCCAACGTCGACGACCCCGCCTATGACGATATCAACCTCATCGGCACGGTCGCCTATATCTTGAAGATCCTGGAGATGCCCGACGGAGGCACCACGGTGATCATTCAGGGTAAGTCGCGTTTCGGCGTGGAGCGGTGGCTTACGAGCGAGCCCTATTTCACCGTGAAGGCGCAGAAACTGGAAGACACCTATCCCGACGAGGACGACCAGGAGTTCGAAGCGTTGGTGCATGCCCTCAAGGAGCTGTCGCTGAAGATCATCAACCTCTCTTCGAACGTGCCGCAGGAGGCCTCTTTCGCGGTGAAGAACATTGAGAGCCCGAAGTTCCTGATCAACTTCATCAGCGCCAATGCCAATGTCAAGAACAGTGACAAGCAGCGTTTGCTGGATATCAGCGACCTGAAACAGCGGGCGCGCCTGCTGCTGGAGTTCCTCACGCGGGAGGTGCAGATGCTCGAGATCAAGCGCGATATCGAGGCCAAGGTGAAGATGGACATGGAGCAGCAGCAACGCGAGTACCTGCTGCACCAGCAGATGAAGACCATCCAGGACGAGTTGGGCGGCAGCCCCATCGAACAGGAGATCGAAGAGCTCAAGCAGCGTGCCGCCGAGAAGAAATGGAGCAAGGAGGTGGCCAAGGTCTTCGAGAAAGAGCTCGACAAGCTGCAGCGGATGAACCCTGCCGTGGGCGAGTACTCGGTGCAGATGAACTACCTGCAGACGCTGCTCGACCTGCCCTGGAACGAATATACCGAGGACAACTTCGACCTGCAGCGGGCCCAGCGCATCCTCGACGAGGACCATTACGGTCTGGAGAAAGTGAAGGAGCGCATCCTCGAGCATCTGGCCGTGTTGAAGCTCAAGGGCGACATGAAGTCGCCCATCCTTTGCCTGTACGGTCCGCCGGGGGTGGGGAAGACCTCGTTGGGGCGCTCCATCGCCCGGGCACTGGGACGCAAGTTCGTCCGCATGTCGCTGGGCGGCCTCCACGACGAGGCCGAGATACGCGGCCACCGCAAAACCTACATCGGCGCCATGCCGGGCCGCATCATCCAGAACATCCGCAAGGCCAAGTCGTCGAATCCCGTCTTCATCCTCGATGAGATCGACAAGATCGGCTCCGACTTCAAGGGCGACCCCTCCCATGCCCTGCTGGAGGTGCTCGACCCTGAGCAGAACAATGCTTTTTACGATAATTTCCTCGAGTTGGAATACGATCTTTCACGGGTGCTCTTCATCGCCACGGCCAACTCTACCGAGACCATCAGCCCGGCCCTGCGCGACCGTATGGAGATGATCGAGATCAGCGGCTACATCGTCGAGGAGAAAGTGGAGATCGCACGGCGTCATCTGATCCCCAAACAGCTCGAACATCACGGCCTCGACCGGAAAGAGCTTTTCTTCCCGAAGAAGGTGATCGAGGAGATCATCGTCCATTACACGCGTGAGTCGGGCGTGCGGACCCTGGAGAAGCGCATCGCCCAGGTGATCCGCCGGGTGGCGAAAAAGAAAGCCTTTGGTGAAGAGGTGAACCGCAAGCTCACCGTCGCAGCTGTGCGGGAGTATCTGGGCAAGCCGCTTTATACACGCGATGTGTATGAGGGCAATGAGATGCCGGGCGTGGTGACGGGACTGGCATGGACCCCCTTCGGCGGAGAGATCCTCTTTGTCGAGACCAGTCTCAGCAAAGGAAAAGGCAAGCTTACCCTCACCGGGAACCTCGGCGACGTGATGAAAGAGTCGGCACTCATTGCGCTGGAATGGGTGCGGTCGCATGCCGATTACTTGGGGATCCACAAAAACATTAACGAAAAATACGATTTCCACATTCATGTTCCGGAGGGGGCCATCCCCAAGGACGGTCCTTCGGCTGGCATCACCATGGTAGTCTCTCTGGCCTCGGCACTTACGGGACGCCGTGTGCGCAAGGGGGTGGCCATGACCGGCGAGATCACCCTCCGCGGTAAGGTGTTGCCCGTAGGCGGCATCAAGGAGAAGATCCTCGCCGCCAAAAGGGCACACCTCAAGGAGATCGTCCTCTCCGAAGAGAACCGCAAGGATATCGAAGAGATCAACGAGATCTACCTGAAGGGATTGCGCTTTACCTATGTCACCACCATCCGCGAGGTGCTCGACCATGTCCTCCTCCGTCCCTCACCCGCCAAGGACAAATAAGCAATCTTGTACTTTCCCGAATGATTTTTCGGGGTATTCCTGTAACTGACGGGAATTGTTTTGATTATGCGTCATTGGCTACGTAGTGACCTACTGAGATAACTACGTAGTTCAGAGAAAGCGGTCATATGAGGAATTGATTGTCAGTGTGGTGCAGGATGGTGCGTCCGGAGGGTGGACAGGGGAGTGGTCGTGAAGGTGGTTGGGGGAGGGAGTTTGTCATTTTGGGCAGAAAATTGTTACCTTTCGGTAATTGTAATTCAGCAAGCCACGACCCATGGAAAAAATAGCAGTCTTTCCGGGCTCGTTCGATCCCTTCACCATCGGTCACGAGTCGATCGTGCGGCGGGGGCTGCAGCTCTTCGACCGGATCATCGTCGCCATCGGCACCAATACTGAGAAGTCGGAATATTTCCCCCTGGAGCAGCGGCTCGAATGGATCCGCAAGGTGTTCGCCGACGAGCCGCGCATCGAGGTGGCCGCATACAGCAGTCTGACGGTCGACTTCTGCCGCAGGGTGGGAGCGCGTTTTCTGCTGCGGGGGCTGCGCACCGCGGCCGACTTTGAGTATGAGCGGGCCATCGCCCAGGTCAACCGCGCCATGGAAAAAGAGATCGAGGTGGTCTTCCTTCTCACCCTCCCCGAGCATACCTTCATCAACTCCACGCTGGTGCGGGAGGTGATCCGCTACGGGGGCGACGCCTCGAAGTTCCTTCCTGACGAGATCGACCTGGAGGATTATTTCCGCAAACACGGGAGAAAATGATCAGGCGGCTGGTATGGCTGGGGATGTGGCTGCTTGTTGCCAGAGGCCTCTTTGCCGGCGGGGAGGTCACCCTCTCCGGCGAGGGGGCACAAGCTTGGGCGGGCAGCCGTTTCCCGGTGATCACCTATGGCGATTACATCACCCGCACTCCCGATACACTGGCTTATCTGGAAGTGCGCGAAGACGGCACCTTCCGGGTCACCTTTCCCGTGGAGGAGACGCTGGAGGTGCATCTCTTTCCCGGCATATATGATCTGTACCTCTTCGTCCGGCCGGCCGGCCGGTACCGTCTGAGCCTGCCGCCCCGCAAGGACAAGACGCTGCACGATCTGCTCAACCCCTATTTCCGGCCGGAGGTGCATCCCTGGCTGCCGCAGAACGTCCCCGCCGGTGACTTGAACTATCTTATCCTTCGCTTGGAGGACATGTACAATCCGCTTTTTTACCGTCATGCCTCGCTGATGGCGGTTCACAGGAAAGACACCCTCCTCCCCGTACAGTTGCAGGCGTTGCGGGATACTTTTGCGGGTGTCGAGGACCCCTTCTTCCGCGACTGGCTGGAAGCGCGCATTGCCCTGCTCGAGACCATGGGCATGCCGCGTCGGGAGGAGGTGCTCGACCGTTACCGTACGTTTGCCCTGCGGGTGCGTCTCCGCAACCGTGCTTACATGGAACTCTTCAACCAGGTGTTTGAGAACTATTTCAATTACCTGACGCGGCACCGTCATGCGGCGCGTCTCGATACGGTGGTCGCGCACGGCGATGCCGACAGTCTGCGTCTGCTCATCCGCGACGACCTGCGCATCGCCGGTGACGGACTGGTCGACCTGGTGGGGCTGAAAGGGATCTACGATGCCTGGTACAACCGCACCTATGAGGAGGAGGAGTTGTGGCGGTTGTTGCAACATTTTGCGGCGACGGTGATACCCTCGCTGCGGCCGGTGGCGCGCAATGTGGTGCGGCGACTGGGACTGCTGCGGCGGGGAAGCCCTGCACCTCTCTTCACACTGCCCGACATCGCAGGCAAACCGGTGGCCCTGCAAGACCTGCGGGGTAAGTACGTCCTGCTCAACTTCTCCAGCCGCCTCAGCTACAGCTCGCTGCGCCAGTTCCCCCTGCTGGGCGAACTGCTCGACAAATACGGCGACGTGCTGCAGGTGGTCACCGTCGCCGTCGACAACGACCCCGCACAACTGCGGGCCTTCGTCGAAGAAAAAGGCTACCGCTGGCCTTTCCTGGTGTGCGGGATGGAATGCAATGTGGCACGAACCTACCGTGTAAAGGGATATCCCGTATATTACCTCCTCGACCCGCAGGGACGGGTGGTCCTGGCACCGGCTCCCGCACCGACGGAGAACTTTGAAGCCGAGTTCCGGAAAATCCTGAAAGAAAAAGGGCTCAGAAAGGCAGAAGCTTCGCCTCCCGCAGCACATCAATGATCGAAAGGTAAGTGTTGCCGAGGATCATGGTCATGTCCTCGGGGATGAGCCACAGCACCTCGCTGATCTCTTCTTCCCGCTGCGGGGTGACGAGCGTCTCGTCGCCGTCGTACCGCATTTCGTACCAGGTGGTCTTCTTGAGGACAGGCTGGCCATCGAGCAGATAGGTGTGGTAGGTGACGGTGATGGGGTCGCCGGCCTTCAGGCCTTTCAAGCCCGTTTCCTCGCCCACCTCGCGTAGGGCCGCCTCGACCGGCTGCTCACCCTCCTCTACCTTGCCCTTCGGCAGATCCCACTTGCCGCGGCGCTGCAATACCAATACCTTGCCCGACGACGAACGGACCACTCCCCCCGCCGCTTCGACGATCTTGAATATGGAGGAGAACTTCTCAAAGAGATAGTCCACATCCTTGTGGACAATGAACAGCTTCTTGATCTTGGTGAGATAACCGAACAGCTTGACCAGTTCCCGCAGTTCCTGTGTGTCGTAGAACTTGTAGAACAGACCGTAATTGTAACGGAAAGCGCTGGCGAAATCATCCGTCAGATATACGATCCTGTTCTCAAAAAAAACTTTGTACATTTGCACTATGGACACACAAAAACGACTTGCCGAAAACCTTCTGCAAATTAAAGCAATTAAATTATCTCCTGCAAACCCTTTTACATGGGCCTCGGGATGGCGATCGCCCATTTATTGTGACAATCGCAAGACACTTTCCTATCCTGAGGTGCGTGATTATCTGAAGGAGTCGTTCGCAGCCCTGATCCGGCAGCATTATCCCGGGGTGGAGGGCATCGCGGGTGTGGCCACGGGTGCCATCGGCATCGGGGCCCTGGTGGCGGACCTGCTCCGGCTGCCCTTTGTGTATGTGCGTTCGAAGCCCAAGGACCACGGCCTGACCAACATGATCGAGGGGGAGGTGGTGCCGGGTCGCAGGACCGTGGTGGTGGAGGACCTGATCTCGACGGGACGCAGCAGTCTCAATGCCGTGGCGGCCCTGCGCGAGGTGGGCGTCCCCGTCCTCGGCATGGTGGCCATCTTCACTTACGATTTCGACGTGGCACGCGAGGCTTTCCGCGAGGCCGGCTGTGAGCTGCACACCCTCACCGACTATCACCATCTGCTTGCGGTGGCCGTCGACACCGGTTCCATCCGTTCCGACGAGTTGGCCACCCTGCAGGAGTGGCGCAAAGATCCCGCTGCCTGGGGCCGGGGAGGACAATCATAAAAGAAGAAGATCATGGCACAGACCTACCGCAGCAGGCCGGTGGAGGTGGAGGCTCCGCCGGAGAAGGTATTTGGTTTCCTGTCGGACTTCCGTCATTTTGAGGAACTCCTCCCGGAGGGGGAGGTCGAGGGATGGCAAGCCGACGAACGAAGCTGTTCGTTCGTGTACGGCGGGGTGGGGCGTGTGACGCTGGCCGTCGAGGAGGCTGAGCCAGACCGGTACCTTCGTATCCGGGGCGACAGCGGCATGAAGATCCCTTTCAGCTTGGAGGTCCTGCTGGCGCCGGCGGGGCAGGGTACCCGTGTGGAGCTGGTGCTGGAGGCGTCGCTCAATGTGTTTGTGCGGGCGCTGGCGGAGCGGCCGCTGAAGGAGTTTCTCGAGACGCTGGCGGCGCATCTCGAGCGGTTCGACTTCCGGGCGGGGCGGCCGCGGCCGTGAGGCTCACCGCATGAGGGTGATCTCGTCGAGGCTCCAGGCGCGGCGGCGGCCGTCGGCGTGGTGGAGGAGCAGACGGCCCCAGGCGTCGATGCCGGCGAGGCGGGCGGAGAAACGCCCTCCGGGGCCTTCGAAGGGGGCCTCCTCGCCAATCAGGTAAAGCCATGCTTCGTATTCTTCTTTGATCGCCGGAAAGTTTTCGGGGCGGGAGCGCTGCAGCTCTTGCAGCAGGACTGGCAGCAACTCTTCCAACAGGACGGCGGGGTCGTAGGTGCGGCCGGTGAGCATGCGCAGCGAGACGGCCGCCGGAAGCTCCGCCGGGAAGGCGGTCTCGTTGAGGTTGATGCCCACGCCGACGAGGGTGTGGGCGAGACGGTCGCCCCGCAGCGTGTTCTCGATGAGCAGGCCGGCGAGCTTGCGGCCGCCGGCGAGGATGTCGTTGGGCCACTTGATCCGGAGGGTGGGATGGTGGCGGTGGAGGGTGCGCAGTACGGCCAGGGTGGTGGTCAGCGGCAGCAGCGCCTGGGCGGCGGCGGGCAGGGCTGGCGGCCGCCACAGCAGCGACAGCAGCAGGTCGTCGCCCGGCGAAGAAAGCCAGCGGTGCACCCCCCGGCCGCGGCCGCACGTCTGATGACGAGCCACCACCGCCAGCGCCTCCCCGCCACCCGGCCGCCCCGCCAGCGCCCGCACCACATCCTGGGTGGAGGTCACCTCCCCGTAAAAACGGACTTCGATACCGGCAATATGTTCTCTATGCACTTCCTCCATTCACCCTTTGACTGTGACGTCTCCCCGTTAAAAAATGGGGATCCGGGAAAATTACAAAAAAGAGCGCATTCACAGAAGCGATGCTTCCGGCATACGGAAATGAAAAAATTGGCTTTATTTTCATTAACTTTGCAACGAATATGGGAAAGATCCGAGAAATCACCTCCGAAGAGATCAGGGACAAGGTCATCGAAGGCATCCGTAAGAAAAAAGGACACCGGATTGTGGTGCTCGACCTCGAGCGTGTCGATGTGGCGGTGTGCCGTTACTTTGTGATCTGCCACGGCGATTCGAACACGCAGGTCACGGCCATCGCCGAGTCAGTGGAGGAGGTGGTGAAGGATGATCTGAGCGAGCGGGTGTGGCATCGCGAAGGATACAGCAATGCCCAATGGATCCTGCTCGATTACGGGGATGTGGTGGTGCATGTTTTTGAGAAGCCTTACCGCGAGTTCTACGACCTGGAGGGGTTGTGGGCCGATGCGGGGAGGGAGGATCTGGCGGAAGAACTGTAATAAGCAACATGACGGAAAAGGATAAGAACATTAGAAATGTCCAGGGCGGCAAGAAGCCGGGAGGGAAGATGCCGGAGCGGAAGCCCCGTTTTAATTTTTTGTGGGTGTATTTGATCATCGCCGGGGGATTCATCCTGATGCAATGGCTCTATTCCGGTCCCAAGGTGCAGGAGATCTCTTGGAAAAAGGTGGAGAACGAGCTGATCCCCCGTCACGATATTGACAAGATTGTGGTGATCAACCGTGATCTGGCCCAGATCTACCTTACCGAAGAGGCGATCAAGTCGGGACGTTATCCGCATGTGCCTCCCCGGAAGGGGTTGGGTGCCAAGGAGAACCCGCAATACCAGTTCCATATCGGATCGGTGGAGACCTTTGAGGGGAAACTGGAGGAGGCACAGAAAAAATATGGTTACAAGGATTCCGAGCGGATCAATGTCACCTATCAGACCAAGGCCGATATCTGGGGAGGATTGCTGGCGTGGGTGTTGCCTTTTGCCATTCTGATCATCATCTGGATCATCATTTTCCGTCGCATGGGGGCGGGTCCCGGTGGCGGGGGCGGCAATATCTTCAGTGTGGGGAAGTCGAAGGCGAAGGTCTTTGACAAGGATTCCCATGTGAAGGTTGATTTCAAGGATGTGGCCGGTCTGGAGGAGGCCAAGGTGGAGGTGAAGGAGATCGTGGATTTTCTGAAGAATCCGAAGAAATATACGAGTCTGGGGGGGAAGATCCCGAAGGGAGCGTTGCTGGTGGGTCCTCCGGGAACGGGCAAGACGCTGCTGGCCAAGGCGGTGGCCGGCGAGGCCAATGTGCCGTTCTTCTCGATCTCCGGTTCCGACTTTGTGGAGATGTTTGTGGGGGTGGGAGCATCGCGGGTGCGTGATCTCTTCAAACAGGCGAAGGAGAAAGCGCCCTGTATCGTTTTCATCGACGAGATCGATGCTGTGGGGCGGGCCCGTGGCCGCAACCCCAACTTCGGCGCCAACGACGAGCGGGAGAACACGCTCAATCAGCTGCTCACCGAGATGGACGGTTTCGACAGCAATGCCGGGGTGATCATCCTGGCGGCCACCAACCGGGCCGATATCCTTGACAAAGCGCTGCTGCGTGCCGGCCGTTTCGACCGGCAGATCCATGTGGAACTGCCCGACCTGAAGGAGCGGAAGGAGATCTTTAAAGTGCACATGAAGCCGTTGAAACTGGCCAAAGATATCGACCTGGACCTGCTGGCGCGGCAGACGCCCGGCTTTTCCGGTGCGGACATCGCCAATGTTTGCAACGAGTCGGCCCTGATCGCGGCACGGCGCGGCAAGAAGAGTATTTACATGCAGGACTTCATGGATGCCATCGACCGCATTGTGGGGGGATTGGAGCGCAAGAGCCGCATCATCACCATGGAAGAGAAGAAGACCATCGCCTACCACGAGGCGGGACATGCCACGGTGAGTTGGTTGCTGGAGCATGCCCATCCGCTGGTGAAGGTGACCATCGTGCCACGGGGCCAGTCACTGGGTGCGGCGTGGTACCTGCCCGAAGAACGGCAGATCACCACGCGCGAGCAGATGTTTGACGAGATCTGCGCCGCCCTCGGCGGACGTGCCGCCGAAGAGGTGGTCTTCGGCACCATCTCCACCGGCGCCCTCAACGACCTCGAGAAGGTCACCAAACAGGCATACGCCATGGTCTCCTACTTCGGCATGAGCGAAAAGATCGGTACCATCAGCTTTTACGACTCGACCGGCCAGAGCGAGTTCGGTTTCACCAAACCCTACAGTGAACGAACGGCCGAGATGATCGACCAGGAGGTGAAAGAACTGGTGGAAAAAGCTTATAAACGGGCCAAAGAGATTCTGATCCGGAACAAGGAAAAACACCGTGAGCTGGCCGAACTGTTGCTGGAGAAAGAGGTGATCTTTGCCGAAGACCTGGTGCGCATATTCGGAGAGCGCAAGAACATGAACGACCTGCCGATCGCGGGCAACGGAAAAGGGATCGGAAAGCGGACGAATAAGAAAAAGAACGGTGAGGGGAAGGATACGGTGAAAGAGGAGAAAGGGAAAGAAGAGAAAAGGACGGAGGAGCCGCCGGGAGAAGAGATGAAACCGGCGTCTGATAAAGAGACCGGACAAGAAAAAGAATAAGACAAGCCGATGGAAAAAGATTGGGTCATGATCTATTCCAATGGTGATCCGTACCGGGTGGAGATCGCGCGGCAGGTGCTGGAGGAGGCCGGCATCCAGGCGGTGGTGATCGACAAACGCGAATCGGCTTACCGGGTCAATATTGGCGAGGCGGAACTGTATGTCCGGCATGATGATGTGATCATGGCCAAACGTCTTCTGAAAAATCTGGAATCTTGAGTGCACTGCTTACACGGACCCTGACGGGGGTGCTGATCGTAGGGATGATCCTGGCCGGATTGCTGATCGACAGTCTTTCTTTCCTGGTGGTTTTCCTGGCGATCATGGTGGCCACACAATGGGAGTTCTATCGTCTCCTACGTCGTATCAAGGTGAGGGCCCAGATCTTACAGGGGGTGATGCTGGGGATCGGCATGTTCGGGATGTTCTTTTTGGTGGCCATACGGCTTTTGCCCGTGCGATACATGGCGTTGTTGCTGGTCTTTTTTCCTTTTGTGTTCATCCATGAGATCTATGCCCAGCACAACCGGCCTTTCCATAATATTGCCTATACCTTTTTAGGGTTGGTGTATATCGCGCTTCCCTTTGCTCTGCTGCCGTACCTGGTGTTCGATGTGCATGAGAAGCTTCAGCCGTTCTTTATGCTTGAGGGAGAAGAGGATCTTTTGAACTTTCTCATCCAGCCGGGATATGCGATCGAATATGATCCGTCGATCCTGCTGGGGGTGTTTCTGTTGATCTGGATGTATGATACGGGTGCTTATCTTTCCGGAGTGTTCTTCGGGCGGCACCGGCTGATGCCGCGGATCTCTCCCAAGAAGAGTTGGGAGGGGGTCATCGGAGGCACGGCCGCGGTCTTGGTGACGGGCCTGGCGCTGGGTCGTTATCTGCCGGTCCTGGGGAAGGTGGAATGGCTGCTGCTGGTGTTTGTTGTGGTCGTCTTCGGCACGTTGGGCGACCTGGCCGAGTCGCTGCTCAAACGGAAGATCGGCGTGAAAGATTCGGGACATATCCTCCCCGGCCATGGGGGTTTCCTCGACCGTTTCGACAGCTTTCTGCTTATCATCCCCGTGGTGACCGCCCTCGTGATCTTTCTGCAGGGATAAAAAAAATAAACCACCCTGTTCGGGGTGGTTTATGCCCGATTTTTTTATTATAGAAAGGTCCGGGCATCCTTTCTCCAAGGTCCGTGCAGCGTACGCTCACGAGACCTTGATTTCACGTTTCTGTGTTTTCTTGATCACTTCTTCTTTCTTCGGAAGATGCAGAGTCAGGATCCCATTCTTGTGTTCAGCCGAGATCTTTTCGGCATCCACTTCCTCGGGTATGACAAACGAACGGCTGAATGCGGTGTAGTTGAACTCACGACGCATGTAGTGCTTGTCCTTTTCTTCGTTCTCTTCTTTCCTTTCGGACGAAATGGTCAGCACATCGTCCTCCAGGTTGATCTTCACGTCTTTCTTGTCGATACCCGGGGCCACCACTTCGATCCTGTACTCGTTGTCATCTTCCAGAATGTTCACAGCCGGTACACTGTACCTCGTGTTCACATCAAAGAAGGTAGGCCAGAAATCGGTGTTGAAGAACTCGTCGACGAACGTCGGCCAATTCGTTGTGGTTTTCAGTTTCGGTAACATAGCTCAACCCTCCTTTCTTTGTTTTTTTCTTTTTTGTTTCCGCCCTTCTCTTTTCAAATCAAATGCCAAAACCGAAAAAAGACAAAATGACTTATTGAGACAAGAAATAATGACAGAATGACACTTCTGAGAAATAAAAAGGGGGGAGGGTGGGAAGGAGGAGTTGGGAGAAAGTGGAAATGCAGTATATTTATTGGGGATTTTGGAGAGGAAATTTTGACAGATGGTTCGTTTGTGGCTAATGGTATGGGGTTTTGGGTTGGTGGCCGGGATTGCCGTGGAGGCGCAGGTGACGGCACGTTTCGTGGCCGACACGCAGCGGGTGAAGAGTTTTTCCGTGTTGTTCACGGCACAGGATACGGTGGAGGGCTGGCAATACCGCTGGGATCTGGGGGATGGCACCCAGAGGGAAGGGACCCGCGTAGAGCATCTTTATCCTGCTGCCGGCACTTACCGGGTCGTTCTCGAGGTTAGGGACCCCTCTACGGGCGAGCGGGATACGGCTTCGATGACCGTTCGTGTCGCCGATCTCCTGCAGGTGCCGAATGTATTTACTCCGAACAATGACAATATCAACGATCTGTTCATTGTCCGCAGCAACGGCGAGGATCTGTTCCACCTGACGGTCTATACCCGGGACGGCGTGCGGGTATGTGAGAAAAGCGGCAGGACGATCGTCTGGGACGGCCGTACCCCTGCGGGCGTGCCGGTGAGCCCGGGTGTCTATTATTATGTGTTACGAAGCGACAAGGGTATCTGCCGTACCGGCTTTGTTCACGTAATTTATTGAGACCTTTTCTCCGCGATTTGGAACAAAAAAATATTTTATTATATTTGAAAGACAGTGAGAAAACGTTTCCCATGCATCTTCTCAAGAAGGTCTTTTTTTTCTATTACGACGGTTTCCGTCAAATGACCCTGGGCAGGAAGTTGTGGCTGATCATTCTCATTAAGCTTTTCTTCATGTTCGTCATCCTCAAGATCTTCTTTTTTCCCGACCTGATGAAGAAAAACTTTTCCAACGACCGGGAGCGGAGTGATTACATGATCGAGGAACTCACCCAAATCAAATAAATATGCTGCAAAACTTTGACATGTCTTTGGTTGACTGGTCGAGAGGACAGTTTGCGCTGACAGCCCTTTACCATTGGCTGTTTGTTCCTCTCACCTTAGGATTATCGTTTATTGTGGCGATAATGGAGACGATCTATGTGAAGACCGGAGATGAGGCCTGGAAAAAGATCACGAAGTTTTGGATGACGATCTTCGGGATCAACTTTGCCATTGGGGTGGCGACGGGCATCATCCTCGAGTTTGAGTTCGGGACCAACTGGTCCAAGTATTCCTGGTTCGTGGGGGACATTTTTGGCGCACCCCTGGCCATTGAAGGGATTTTGGCCTTCTTCATGGAGTCGACTTTCATTGCGGTGATGTTTTTCGGCTGGGAGAAGGTGAGCAAGAAGTTCCATCTGGCTGCCAGCTGGCTGACGGCGATCGGTTCCAACCTTTCGGCCTTGTGGATCCTGATCGCCAATGCCTGGATGCAGAATCCCGTGGGGATGCATTTCAATCCCGACACGGCCCGCAATGAGATGCTGGATTTCGGTGCGGTGGCATTGTCGCCGACGGCCATCAATAAGTTCCTCCATACGGTCACCGAGGCGTATGTGCTGGCCGCGCTGGTGGTGCTGGGCATTAGCGCCTGGTACCTCCTGAAGGGGCGGGATGTGTTGTTTGCCAAGCGCTCCATCGTGGTGGGCTCGGTGTTCGGTCTCATCGGGATCCTGATGACCATCTACACCGGCGACGGATCGGCCCAGCAGGTGTTCAAGACCCAGCCGGTGAAGTTCGCCGCCATGGAGAACCTCTACGAAGGTCAGGCCCAGGCGCCGCTGATCGCCTTCGGCATCACCGCCAAGGAGGTGGAGGGCGAGCCCGGTCATCATCCTTTTGCCTTCAAGATCCCCCTGCCGGGGATGCTTTCGTTCCTGGCCACCCACGACTTCAACGCCTATGTGCCGGGGCTGAAGGATCTGATCTATGGCAACCCCGAACACGGCATCCTCTCTTTCCAGGAGAAGGCCGATCGGGGAGCCGTGGCGCAGGAGGCCCTGCGTCAACTCAAGGAGGCCCGCGACAATGATCCGGAAAAGTACAAAGAGCTGCGGGCCAAGTTCGACGACCCCTCCTGGCTGAAAGAGTATTTTGCTTATTTCGGTTATGGCTATTACAAAGGAGAAGACCCTGCCTTGTTGATCCCCAATATTTCCATGACTTTTTACTCATTCCACCTGATGGTCATTCTGGGCTTCTGGTTCTTGTTGGTTTTTGTGCTGGCACTTATATGGGGTGTCAAGGACAAGTTGGCCGGCAAGCGCTGGTTCCTGTGGTTGATGGTGTGGACTGCCCCGCTGGCCTACTTGGCTACCGAGCTGGGATGGATCACTGCCGAAGTGGGACGACAGCCCTGGATCATACAGGATCTGATGCCCAACATGGCAGCCGTCTCCAACATCAGCGCCACCACAGTGCAGGTGACCTTCTGGCTTTTCACTCTCACCTTCACCATCCTGGCAATTGCCGAACTGAAGATCATGTTCAAGCAGATCAAACTCGGACCAAAAGACGGAGGACAGTAAAATGATAACCGCAGCCGTATCTTATTCGTTTCTGCAGCATTACTGGTGGTTACTGGGTTCAGTGCTTGCCAGTCTGCTGGTGTTCCTGATGTTCGTACAGGGAGGACAGACCTTCATCCTCACCCTGGGACGTAGTGATGCCGAGAAGACAATGGTCGTCAACGCCCTCGGCCGCAAGTGGGAGTTTACCTTTACCACGCTGGTGACTTTCGGGGGGGCACTGTTCGCTTCGTTCCCGCTCTTTTATGCCACAAGTTTCGGCGGAGCCTATTGGGTGTGGATGGCCATCCTCTTCAGTTTCATTATCCAGGCGGTGGCGTATGAATTTCGCAAGAAGCCGGACAATTTCCTCGGCACGAAGACGTACGACGTTTTCCTGCTGGTGAACGGCCTGCTGGGACCGCTGCTCATCGGCACAGCCGTTGCCACCTTCTTCACCGGCTCGCCCTTCAAACTCGATGAGATGAACCATGTGATCTGGCTGTCGCCCTGGCGCGGACTGGAGGCCGTGGCCAACCCCGTCAATGTGGTGTTGGGACTGGCCGTTCTCTTCCTGACCCGGGTGCTGGGACTGCTCTATCTCATCAATACGATCGAACATCAGGGGATCTATGAGAGAGCTAGGAAGAAGTTGATGACCAATGCAGTGATCTTCCTGGTCTTTTTCCTGATCTTCGTGGGATGGCTGGTGATGACCGACGGCTATGCATACGACGACAGCGGCAGGGTCTTCATGGAACCGCACAAATACCTGCATAACCTGTTGCAGATGCCGGTGGTGCTGGTGATCCTGCTGGCCGGTGTGGTGCTGGTGCTCTGGGGCCTCTTCATCAGCCTCTTCAAAGATTCCAAAATGGGGATCTGGCATAGCGGCATCGGCACCATCCTTACCGTGTTGGCCCTCTTCCTTACTGTGGGATACAACCACACCGCCTTTTATCCTTCGTATGTCGACCTGCAGTCGTCGCTGACCATCGAGAACGCTTCGTCGAGCTATTTTACCCTCAAGGTGATGTCGTACGTCTCGATCATGATCCCGTTCGTTTTCGCATATATCTGGTATGCCTGGAAGTCGATCAACGTGAAGAAGATCACCGAGGAAGAGGTGACATCGGCCACGGAGACCCATATCTATTAACCGGAAAAAGTTTTTGTCATGTATACGATGCAGATCATCGATCTTATTCTTTGGCCCATCATCCTGTGGTTGGGCTATTACCTCTCGTTCCGGGCTGTCAAGGCAATGGAAAAGAACCTGGAGCGGGCGGAAGGAAATGGGTGATGCAACCCGTATTGACCTGTTTTTTCATATGCAGCAAAAAGGAAATGTCCTGTAGGGCATTTCCTTTTTTTTACCTTTGTCGGCAAAACATTCATTTTCATGGAACGATTGTCATTGTTACGAAGATTCTCTCTGTTGCTGGTGTTGGCCTTGGGAGGCGTGGCATGGGGGCAGCGGGGTTATGACCGTTATCTGACGCCTGCGGAGGTGGAGGCCCGTCTGGAGCGGTTGGTGGCGCAGGGAGGCGATCATGCGCGGCTGGTGTCGTTGGCCCTCACGCCGGGAGGAAGGAAGGTGTGGCTGCTGGAGATCGGAAAAGAGATATCCGCAGCCCGGAAGCATCTGCCGGCCATCCTGGTCGTGGGCGATCCCGAAGGGGATGTGCCGTTGGCGCCGCTGGGAGCTCTTTACGTGGCACAGCAACTCCTCGAGACACCGGGATTGTTTGCCCGTCATACCTGGTACATCATCCCTTCCCTCAATCCCGATGCGGAGATGCACTTTTTCAACAAACCGCGCTGTCGCGACCCACGCAACGCCCGGCCCGTGAATGACGATCTCGACGAGGCCACCGACGAGGACGGTTACGACGACCTCAACGGCGACGGCCTCATCACGATGATGCGGGTGCCGGACCCTCAGGGGAGCTGGGTGGTGATGAAAAAAGATGCCCGCCTGATGCGGAAGGCCAATCCCGTGAAAGGGGAAAAAGGAGAATACAAGCTCTATACCGAAGGCCTCGACAATGACGGTGACGGGCAATACAATGAGGACGGCCCCGGAGGCACCAACGTGGGGATCAACTTTCCCCATCTCTTCCGCCCCCACCGTCCCGACGGAGGTCTCTGGCCCGGCTCGGCCCCCGAGGCGTTCGCGCTGATGAAGTTCGTCACCGGCCATCCCGAGATCGCCATGGTGATGTTCTACGGGTCGACTGACTTTTGCAGAGTGCCACCCAAAGGAGGCAGGAAAGGCGCGGTCGACCTCAACCGTATCAAGCTGCCCAAAGATGTGGCGAAACAGTTCGGAGCCGATCCGGACAAGACCTATACGATGAAAGAACTCATCGAGATGGTAAAGGCTTTTGTACCTGCCGGGATGGAGATCACCGAATCGGACATTGCCAGTTTCCTGGGGTTGGGTGCCATGGTCAACCCTTTGCCCGACGACCTGAAGTACTACCGTGAGCTGGCGGAGAAATACAAAGAATACTTGAAGGAACAGGGGATGGACCAGGAACGGCTCGACCCGGCCCCGGCCAAGGACGGCTCACCCGAGCTGTGGGTTTATTACCAGATCGGTGTGCCGGTGTTCTCCATGAACTTCTGGACCCTGCCTAAGCCTCAGGAAGAGAAAAAGGAAGAAGAGGGGAAAGACACACTCACCACGCAGAGGATCGGCAAGATGAGCAAGGAAGATTTTCTGGCGCTGGAGGATGAGAAGCTGAATGCATACCTGAAGGCGGTGAAGGCTCCGCCGCAGTTCGATGCGAAGAAGGTGAAGGCGATGGTGCAAGGGGGGCAGCTCACCCCGAAGAAGATCGCTGAGATGATCGGCAAGATGGGCGGCGGACCGGATGAGAAGGGGGAGGAGAAGGTCGATCCGAAGATGAAGGCCTTGTTGGCCTTTGCGGATGCCCATCCCGGATGGCAGGGGTATATCCCCTGGCAGCCCTATGAGCATCCGGATCTTGGGAAGGTGGAGATCGGCGGCATGGTGCCGTATGCCGACAACACACCTCCCGCCACGATGATCGACTCGCTGCTGCGGGGGCAGGTGCCTTGGGTGTTTACGTTGGCCGATTCGCTGGCGCAGCTGCATATAGAGAAGACGAAAGTGGAGCCGCGTGGCGGAGGCGTCTATCAGCTGACCGTATGGCTCTCCAATGACGGTTACCTGCCTTTCCCCACCGCCATGGGAAAGAAAAACCAACATGTGCCGCCGGCGGTGGTGCAGGTAATAGGGAACGTCGCCTTCCTCGAGGGACGCGACTGGACCCCTGTCAACAGCCTGGCCGGGAAAAGCGTGAAAAAACTTTCGTGGTTGCTGCATGCCGACAAGCCTGCCAGTGTGGAGATCCTGCTTACCTCTCCCAATGCCGGAGGGGATAAAAGAACGATAAAGATCGGAGGTGCATCATGAGAAAAGCCAAAATGATATGGATGGGGCTGATCCTCCTGGTTATGGCCGGCCCCCTGCAGGGACAGGACGAAACCCAACCCCTGACCGTACCCCTGCGTTTCGATCACTATTACACCTATGAACAGGTGGTCGAGGCCATGAAGCTGCTCCATCGGACCTATCCTTCGCTCACTCAACTGAACCTGCTGGGAAAGAGTGAAGAAGACCGGGAGATCTGGGAGCTGACGATCCACAACCCGGAGACGGGCGACATCCTGGACAAACCCGGTGTGTATGTCGACGGGAACATCCACGGCAATGAGATCCAGGCCGGAGAGGTGTGTCTGTATCTGGCCGACCTCCTGCTGACACATTACGGCCGGAACGAACGCATCACCCGGCTGGTCGACCGCAATGTCTTTTACATTGTTCCCGTGGTGAACGTGGACGGACGGTACCATTTCTTTGCCGATGCCAATACGATGCATTCGAACCGGGGTCTGCGCCGTCCGAAAGATGACGATCATGACGGCCGGATCAACGAAGATTTCCCTGACGATCTGGATGGTGACGGCAACATCTGTATGATGCGAAAGCGCGATCCCAATGGAAAATACCGCACCGACCCGAGCGATCCGCGGCTGATGGTGCGTGTGGGTCCGGGGGAAAAAGGAGAATGGACCCTGCTGGGTTATGAGGGTATCGACAATGACGGGGACGGCCGGATCAACGAGGATGCCGAAGGGTATGTCGATCCCAACCGCAACTGGGGCTATAACTGGGCTCCCCCTTATGTGCAGCGCGGTTCGGGGGATTATCCCTTCTCGGGGAACGCCATGCGTGCCATTGCCTCGTTCATGATGGACCATCCCAACATCATCGTGGTGTGGGCTTTCCATAACTACGGCGGGATGATCCTCCGCGGCCCCAGCACCAAACAGGAGCATATCCCCCAGGCCGACATCCGCGTTTACGACTACCTGGGCAAGAACGGGGAAAAGATCATCCCGGGCTACCGTTATCTGATCAGCTGGAAGGATCTTTATTCGACCTATGGGGACTTCACCGATTTTACCGACAATATTGTCGGCAGTTACAGTTTTGTCGGCGAGCTTTACCGTATTGCGCAGGAGACCTACCGCTCCCCTTCGTCGGGCGGGAAAAAGGAGGAAGAGACCCTTTTCGGTGGGGAGGATGTCGAACGGACCCGCGAACGGCTTAAGTTCAACGATTATGTGGCCATGGGTATGTTGTTCAAGCCCTGGAAGCCATACCATCATCCCGTATACGGCGATATAGAGATCGGCGGGTGGATGAAGATGAGCACGCGCATCCCGCATCCTTTCATGCTGGAAGATCTGGTGCACCGGGCTGCCTCGGCCGTGCTCTTCACGGCCGACCAGACGCCGGAGGTGAAGATGACACTTCTCGGCAAGAAAAAGATCGGGAAGGACCTCTGGCAGGTACGGGTGCGCTTATCCAACGAGAAGGCCATCCCTTCGATGAGTTACATCAGTGTCAACGAAAAACTCTACCCGAAAGATATGGTCACCGTCAAAGGGCCCCGGGTGACGGTCGTGGCCGGCGGCCGCCTGCTGGATGAATATACAGGACGGACCCTGTACAAGGAGAAAAAACCGGAGATCCAGTTCCTGCAAGTGCCGGGCTTCGGACACACCGACCTGCAGTTCCTGCTGAAAGGGAAAGGAGAGGTGACTTTTCTGTATCGCTCCCGCAAGGCGGGATCCCGCCGGATGAAGGTGGTGTTGTGAGCGGGTTCTATTTCTCCACTTCGCGGATGGTGTAGTTGTACCCTTCGATGATGGGGTTGGTGAGGATCTTGCGGCAAGCCTCGTTGACCTGCTCCATGGCCTTCTCCTTGCTGTCCGATTCGATCTCGAGGGTGATGTGTTTTCCAATGCGTACGTTGGAGACATTATCGAACCCCAGTTTTTTCATGCTCTGGGTCACGGCCTTCCCCTGCGGGTCAAGCAAGGCCTTCAGCGGCATTATATCGATCTCGGCGATGAACTTCATGATTCTGTCTTTTTGGTATTCGCATTGAAAAGGTTTGCAACGAGTGCCATAAAAATATACAAAATTATGATACCCGGTATGGCCCGAAGGTTGAAGAGGATCAGGAGCGGGAGGGCGATGGCGAGAAGGAGTATGGGGGGCAGCATCTCGCGGAAGGAGGAGGTGCCGGGTTTGATCTTGAGCGAGAAGAGGGGGATGCGGGAGGTCATGAGCAGGGCGAAGAGGAGGGCGGTAAGTGAGAGCAGGCGCGGGTCGTGGAGTGCGGGAGGCAGGTGGGGGAGCAGATGAGGCAGGGTGGCGAAGAAGAGGCCGCTGGCAGGGGTGGGAAGACCGCGGAAGGAGCTCTCCTGCGAAGGGTCGATGTTGAAACGAGCCAGCCGCAATGCCGAGGCGCCAACCACCAGGGCGGGAGCGAAGAGGTAGAGCAGGGAAAGATCTTCTCCTGCTCCCCCCCGTGAGATCAGGGAATACAGCACCGCCGCAGGCGCCACCCCGAAACTCACCAGGTCGGCCAGCGAGTCGAGCTGCTTGCCCAGCTCGGAATACGCTTTCAGCAGACGCGCCATAAAACCGTCAAAGAAATCGAATACCGAAGCCAGCACCACCAGCCATCCTGCGAGAAGCGGATCCCCCGTGAGTGCTGCCACTACGGCAAAGAACCCCGCGAGAAGGTTCAACAGTGTGATCGTATTGGGAATGTGCTTTTTCATCCGGAAAGATCTCTGGCACGACGGATGCAAAAGTAAGGGAATTCGTCATTTTTAACTAATTTTACCTTTCGTTCTTAAGCAGGGAAAGATGGAAGAGCCTTTTGGGGGGATCATGAACCCCCGCATTGCGGTCGACTTTGACGGGACGATCGTCGAGCACAAATATCCGGAGATCGGCGAGCCGAAGCTGTTCGCCTTCGAGACACTGAGAGCCTTGCAGAAAAAAGGGTTCCGGCTGATCCTGTGGACGTTCCGGATAGGGAAAGAGCTGGAGGAGGCGGTGGAGTTCTGCCGGCAGCACGGGGTGGAGTTCTATGCCGTCAACAAGAACTATCCGGAGGAGGTGTTCGATGAGACAGTAAGCAGGAAGATCGATGCGGATGTATATATCGATGACAAGAACCTGGGGGGCTTCCCCGGGTGGAGCGAGGTGTGGAAGATGCTGGTGCCGGATGATATGGAGCGACGTGAGGAGTTGGTAAAGCGGGGAGGGCGGCGGCGTTTGTTCGGTGGCTTGTGGGGGCGGCGTCGCGGCGGGATGGTGTTGCATCTCATGTTGACGGTGGTGATGGCCTGGCTGTTGTTGCAGGCGGGAGGCTGCAAGGGGAAAGAGCCTCAGGGTGCGGCCGCTGTGCCTCCGCGCGATACAGCGACGGGTCAAGCCAAGGGTGGGATCTTCCCGCACAACCGCTACCGGGTGGTGTTTCTCCGTCCCAAGGAAGAGCTGACTTTTCAGGCGGGAGAGGCTGTGCCGTACGAGGTGCGGGCAGGCGACTCGCTCGACCGTCCCGACTCGTTGGTGGTGTATGTCGACAACCGGCGTCTTGCAGCCTTTGCCGGCGGTGAAGCGCAGGGAGTATGGCAAAGCGGGGAGGCTGCGGTGGGGATCCATGCCCTGAAGGCCGTCTCGTACAAGAACGGGAAAAGACAAAAGAGCAAAACCCTTCACCTGGTGTTGACCTCTAACTACGTCCCCCGGAAGATGACCTACGAGGTGGTGAAGGTCTATCCCCACGACCGGAAAGCCTATACACAGGGTCTGGTATACGAGGAGGGGTACATGTATGAAGGGACCGGTCTGCGGGGCGCATCCACCCTGCGTAAATGGGAACTCGAAAGCGGAAAGGTGGTCGAGTCGCGCAACTTGCCGCCCGACCTCTTCGGCGAGGGGATCGCCATCCTGGGCGACCGCATCTACCAGCTCACCTGGACGTCACGCACCGCTTTCGTCTATGATAAGGCCACCTTTTCCCTGCTGCGCAAGCTGCGTTACAGCACCCAAGGGTGGGGGCTCACCACCGATGGCACTTACCTGATCATGAGCGACGGCTCCAACCATCTCTATTTCCTCGATCCCCAATATTTTACGGAAGTGCGGCGGATCAGTGTCTACGACGACCGCGGACCGGTCGACCAGCTCAACGAATTGGAATATATCGACAGTACCATCTATGCCAATGTTTATCAGACCGACGAGATCGTAAGGATCGATCCGGCCTGCGGCAAGGTGCTGGAACGGATCAACCTGCGGGGGATCCTGCCGAAGAAGGAATACCGCAGCGATACCGACGTGCTCAACGGCATTGCCTGGGATCCAGAAGGGAGGCGTATCTTTGTCACCGGCAAGAACTGGCCCAAACTTTTTGAGGTGAGGTTCGTTCCGGTTCACTGAGCGTACTTTTCTCCCACGATCACGTTCATCCTTTTTTCCAGGATCTGGATTTCCAGCGGGGAATGGCCGAGGGTTTCGCCGTCGGCCTGGACATGGATGGGCGGCGTGCTGTCGACACGTATCTTTTTGGCACGGCAGGTGGTGACGCGGGGATGTTCCGGGAGACGCCCGTTGAAGAGCATGCCGAGATGGCGGAGGATGTCGAGCTTGCCGATCTTGCGGATGATGGTCACGTCGAAATAGCCGTCGTCGGGGAGGGCGTGGGGGGTCTGGCGCATGCCGCCGCCGGAATATCTTCCGATGCCGATGGAGATGGTGAAGACATCGTCGGCAAAGGTACGGCCGTCGAGATCGAGGCGGGTGTGGGTGTGACGGTAAGAGGCGAGCGTGGTGAAGAGGGTGCGCAGATATACGCCGAGGCCGCTGCGGCCTGCCTGCTTGAGGAGATTGGCGCGCTGGACCACGACGGCGTCGAAGCCCAGTCCGGCGATGTTAAGAAAGTAGCGGCTACGTTCCTCTTTCCCGTGATGGTAGCGGATGATGCCCACATCCTGCAAGAGGGTCTTCCCTTTTTTTAGCGTGGCGACGGCTCCTTTGATATCCGCAGGGA
>Ga0256835_1000585_pt1 | contig 26015 bp, 26 predicted proteins | sample PIR30metaG_FD_185972 | JGI IMG/M metagenome (GOLD analysis project Ga0256835, IMG submission 185972) | Hydrothermal vent microbial communities from East Pacific Rise, Pacific Ocean - PIR-30 | ecosystem: Environmental > Aquatic > Marine > Hydrothermal vents | place: Pacific Ocean: East Pacific...
CTAAGGTGCGGATCAGGGCCTGCTGGCGGCGCCAGCGGCGGATCTTCTCGTGGTCGCCCGAGAGCAGGACCTCGGGGACTTTGAGCCCGCGGTATTCCGGCGGGCGGGTGTACTGGGGGTAGTCGAGCAGGCCCCAGGAGAAGGACTCTTCCTTGGTGCTCTCGGGCTCGCCGAGCACGCCGGGGACGAGCCGGGCGGTGGCCTCGAGCACGATGAGCGCGGCCGCCTCGCCGCCCATCAAGACGTAGTCCCCCACCGAGAGCTCCCGGGTGACGAAACGCTCGACCCGGGCGTCGAAGCCCTCGTAGCGACCGGCGACCAGGACCAGGTGGGACTTTTGGGCGAGCTCCTCGGCCACCTCCTGGGTGAAGGGGGTGCCCGCGGGAGTGAGCAAGATCACCTCGTCGGCGGGCAGGGCGGCCTCGATCGCGGGGATAGCGACGTCGGGACGGATCACCATGCCGGCGCCGCCGCCGTAGGGGTAGTCGTCGACCTGGCGGTAGCGGCCCCGGGCGTACTCCCGCAGGTCCCGAACCTCGACCTCAAGCAGCCCCCGCTCGATCGCCCGGCGCAAGAGGGCCTCCTCGGTCCAGGGGCGGATGAGCCCCGGGAAAAGGGTCAGGAGGGTGTAGCGGAGCATCTACTCGAAGAGCCCTTCCGGCGGGTCGACGAGGAAGATCCCCTCCTCCCGCACCTCGACGTAGGGGGCCTGGAGCGGGACCAGGTACTCGCGAAGGCCCTTTTGGATCACCAAAAGATCCTGGGCGCCGGCCTCGCGGACGTCCGAGACCTCGCCGAAGGGCTCGCCTTCTAAGAAGACCGGCCGGCCGATTAGCTGGTGGTAGTAGTAGCTGCCCTCGGGGAGCTCGGGGAGGTCCTCGGGCAGGGCGTAGACCTCGGCGCCCACGAGGGCCTCGGCGGCGCTCCGGGTATTCACGCCGAGGAGATAGAGCACCGGCTCCCCGCCCACGAACTCGAGGCCGGCGAGCGCCCGCGGGCCCTTACCCGCGAGCACCACCCGGGAAAGGGCGGCGAGCACCTCGGGGTCGGCCTCGGTCTTGAGGCGGAGGCCGCCCTTCAACCCGTAGGGGCGGCCCAGGACCCCGAGCTTGACCCGGGCGGTCATCGCACCTCGACGTTCACCCGTCCGCGAGCGAAGGCCCGCACCAGCGTGCGGATGCTCTCGATGACCCGCCCCCTCTTGCCGATCAGGCGGCCCTTGTCCTCGGGGTCGACCTCGACCAGGTAGACGGTCTGCCCCCGGGCGCGGCGCTCGCTCACCCGCACCGCGTCGGGGTGGTCGACCAGGTTCCGGGCCAGGTACTCGACGACCTCCTTCATCGGCCTAGGACGCCTCTTCCTCGGTGACCGGGGCGGGCTCGTAGACCCCGGCGAGCTTGAAGAGCCTCTTCACGGTGTCGGTGGGCTTGGCGCCGACCGAGAGCCAGTAGCGCGCCCGCTCGACGTCCACCTTGTACCAGTCCGGGGTGGTCTTCCGGGGGTCGTAGTAGCCGATCCGCTCGAGGTAGGCCCCGTCCCGCCGCTTGCGGGAGTCGGTGACCACGATGCGGTAGTGGGGGTTGTTCCTTGCGCCGAACCGAGAGAGCCGAATCTTTACCATGGTTTTCCTCCAAACATGCCCATCAGGCTTCGCCTGCCGCCCTTCTTGCTGAGGCGCTTCATCAGCGCCTTGGACTCCTCGTAGGTCTTGATCAGGCGGTTGACCTCCTGCACCGTGGTGCCGCTGCCGCGGGCGATCCGGCGGCGGCGGGAGGCATTCAAGATCCTGGGGTTTTTGCGCTCCTCCGGGGTCATCGAGAGGATGATCGCCTCCACCCGGCGGAGCGCTTTCTCGTCGAGGTCGAGGTTTTGCGGCAAGGCGCGGGAAAGGCCCGGGATCATCTTGAGGAGCTCCGAGAACGAGCCCATCTTCTGGATCTGGCGCATCTGCTCTAAGAGGTCCTCGAGGTCGAACTTCCCGGGGGCCTTCTCCGGCGCCTTGAGCTCGGCCTCCCGCACCCGCTCGGCCAGGGTCTTGAGGTCGCCCATGCCCAGGATGCGGTCGGCCAGCCGGTCGGGGTAGAAGGGCTCGAGGCCGTCGATCTTCTCCGAGGTGCCGGCGAAGTAGATCGGCTTGCCGGTGACGTGCCGGGCCGAGAGGGCGGCGCCGCCGCGGGCGTCGCCGTCGAGCTTGGTGAGGACGAGGCCCGTCACCCCCACCTTCTCGTCGAAGGCCTCGGCCACCCCGAGCGCCTCCTGGCCCATCATCGCGTCCACCACCAGCATCCGCTCGCTGGGGGAAAGCGCCTTCGAGAGGGCGGCCAGCTCGTCCATCAGCGCCTCGTCGATCTGCAAGCGGCCGGCGGTGTCGACGATGACCAGGTCGCGGAAGTCGTTGGCCAGCCGCTCGTCGAGCCGGCGCTTCACCGACTCCGGCGGCTCGCCCTTTTCCACCCGCAACACCGGCACCCCCACCTGCTCGGCCAGGATCTCGAGCTGGTCCTGGGCCGCCGGGCGCTGGGTGTCGGCGGCGACCAGGAGGGGCCGCCGGCCCTTTTTCTTGTAGTAGTGGGCGAGCTTGGCGGCGGCGGTGGTCTTGCCGGTGCCCTGGAGGCCCATCAGGAGCCAGAGGTTGCCCTCGGGGAGAAGCCTGGGCTCGGCCACCTTGCCGCCCAGGAGCTCGACCATCTCCTCGTGGATGATGGCGAGCACCAGATCGGCCGGGGAAAGGCTCTCTAAGACCTTCTTCCCGAGGGCCTTTTCCTCCACCCGGCGGACGAAGTTCTTGGCCACCTGGTAGTTGACGTCGGCCTCGAGCAGCGCCCGCCGGAGGTCGCGGAGGACCTCCTTCAGGTCGGCTTCGGTGATCCGCCCGCGCCCCCGCAGGCGGCCGACGATGGCGTCGAGTCGTTGGCTCAGGCCCTCGAACATAAAACCCGGCGCCCAGGATAGCGGCGGGAGGTTGAGCGTGTCAACCGCAATTTTTCTAATAGTTTAAGCCGGGCGGCCGGGGCCGGTCGCTTGGGAACGCAGGCGTTCCTGTGGTAGACTCGGGTTTGGGCCTTTTTTCCCGAGGGGGACGACCTTGACCCAAACCCGCGCGCTCGACCGCATCAAAGAAGCCCTGGAGCTCGGCGACCTGACCGAGCTCGAGCGCCTCGCCCTCGAGGTCCCGGTCCACGAGCTCCTCGAGGGCTGGGAGGAGCTTCCCGGCGAGCACCGCTTCGTCCTGCTCACCGTCCTGCCCCCGGCCAAGGCGGCCGAGGTCCTCTCCCAGCTCGAGCTCGAGGACCAGCTCGAGTTCCTGGACACCCTGCCCCGCTTCCAGGTGCGGGGGATCCTGGCCGAGCTCGACCCCGACGACCTCGCCGACCTGCTGCAGGAGGCCCGGGAAGAGGACCCCGAGCTCTTCCAGGAGCTCTTCGCCCTGCTCGAGCCCGAGACCCGGGAGCTGGTCGAGCGCCTCCTGGCCTACGAGGAGGACGAGGCCGGCGGCCTGATGACCCCGGAGTACGTGGCGGTCCGCGCCGGGATGACCGTCGAGGAGGTGCTCGAGTTTTTGCGCCGGGCCGCCCCCGACGCCGAGACCATCTACTACATCTACGTGGTCGACGACGCCGGCCGCCTGATCGGGGTCCTGAGTCTAAGGGACCTGATCGTCGCCGACCCGGCCACGAGGGTCAAGGAGATCATGAACGAAAACGTCGTCTTCGTCACCACCGAGACCGACCAGGAGGAGGTCGCCCGGCTGATGGCCGACTACGACTTCACCGTGCTGCCGGTGGTGGACGAGGACCAGCGGCTCGTCGGCATCGTCACCGTCGACGACGTGATCGACGTCCTCGAGGAAGAGGCCACCGAGGACATCTACCGCCTGGGTGCGGTCGAGGCCCCCGAGCTGGTCTACTCCCGCTCCGGGGTGCTGGAGCTCTGGAGCGCCCGGGTGCGCTGGCTGGTGATCCTGATCCTTACGGGAATGGTGACCTCGACCATCCTGGGCCGGTTCGAGAGCGTCTTGAAGGCCGCCACCGCGCTCGCCTTCTACCTGCCGGTGCTGCTCGGCACCGGCGGCAACTCGGGCAGCCAGGCGGCGACGATCATCGTGCGGGCGCTGGGGACCCGGGACGTCGAGATCAAGGACTGGCCCCGGGTGCTCTTCAAGGAGCTCGGGGTCGGGGTGCTGCTCGGCCTCACCCTCTCCGCCCTGATCGCCGCCAAGGTCGCCTTCGACGGCCAGTTCGGCATCACCCCGGCGGTGGCGCTTTCGCTCTTTTTGCTGGTGGTGGTGGCCAACCTGGCCGGCTCGCTTTTGCCGCTTTTGCTCGCCAAGCTGGGCATCGACCCGGCGCTGATCTCGAACCCCCTGATCGCCACCGTGAGCGACATCTCGGGGCTCTTGATCTACCTAAGCGTAGCCCAGCTCCTGCTTGGCCTTTAAGAGCACCCGGGGAAAGCCCCCGATCACCGCGTCGGCTCCGCTATCGAGGGCAAAACGCGCCTCCTCCTCGGTCTCGATGGGCCAGAGGGTGACGAAGAGCCCGGCCTCCTTCCAGGCCGCGACCTTCTCCCGGGTGGCCAGGTCGAGCCGGGGATGGACCGCCTCGAAGCCGAGCGCGGGGGCGATGCGGCTGGCGTCGTAGCCCAGGAACAAAAACCCGATCGGGATCCCGGGCGCCCGGTCGCGGAAGGCGAGCAGCGCCACCGGGTCGAAGGAGGAAACCAGCACCCGGTCCTTGCCCGGCCAGGCGTCGAGGAGCTTTGCCGTCGCCAGCGCCCGGCCGTCGTCGAAGCCGGGCACGCTTTTGAGCTCGACGTTCAGGACCGCCTCGGGGTAGCGGTCAAAGAGCTCGAGGACCTCTTCCAGGGTGCAGAGCCCGGGCACCGCCGCTTTCAGCTCCCGGTAGGGCATCGCGTGCACCAGCCCGCCGGGGACCCAGAAGTCGTGGTAGACGACGAGCGCCCCGTCGGCGCTTCGTTGCACGTCGAGCTCGACGCCGTCGAGCCCGAGGTCCAGGGCCCGCTCGAAAGCTTGAAGCGTGTTTTCCCGCACCCCCTGGCGCACCCCGCGGTGGCCCAGGAGGAGGGGACGTTTGCGGTCGGGAAAAAGCATCTACTTCTCCTCGGCCAGGGCAAACCCGCGGGAAAACTGCTCCTGCAGCAGGAGGAAGACGAAGAGCGCCGGCAGGAGCGCCACGATCGCCCCGGCCATCACCAGCCCCCAGTTGGTGGCGTCCTGGCCGCTCGTGAGCATGCGGAGGCCCACCTGCACCACCTGCCGCTCGCTCTCGCGGATGATCACCAGCGGCCAGAGGTACTGGTTCCACATGTAGACGAACTGGATCACCGCCATCGCCGCCACCACGTTCATGCTCATCGGCAAAAGGATCGACCAGGCAAACCGGAGCGGCCCGGCCCCGTCGATCCGGGCGGCGTCCACCAGGCTTTCCGGGATCTGCAGGAACTGCTGCCGGAAGAGGAAGGTGCCGGTGGCCGAGGCCAAAAAGGGCACGATCAGGGCGGCGTAGGTGTTGGCCCAGCCCAGGTTGGAAACCAGCTCGAAGAGGGCCACGATCATGATCTCGGTGGGCATCATCAGGGTCAGGAGGATGAAGGTGAAGACCCAGCTCTTCAGGGGAAAACGGAAGTAGACGAGCGCCAGCGCCGCCAGGAAGGAGACGATCGTCTTCCCCACCGTCACCGCCACCGAGATGATGGCGGAGTTCTTCATGTAGAGCCCCAGGTGGTAGCGGGTCCAGACCTCCCGGTAGTTGTCGAGGAACGCCGAGCCGATGGTGAACTTGGGCGGAAAGCGGAAGATCTCCGCCGGCGTCTGGGTGGAGAAGATGAAGGCGATCACCACCGGCGCCGCCACCACCGCCACCGAGAGCAACAAAAGCGCGTGGACCGCAAAGGTGTTCAAAAGCTTTCTCCGCTTCACCGCTACCCCCCGTAGTGCACCCGGCGCTCGCCCCAGCGGAACTGGAGCACGGTGAGGATGACGACGCCGACGAAGAGCACCACCGACTGCGCCGCCGCCATGCCGGTCTTATAGAACTCGAAGCCGTCGCGGTAGATGTTGTAGATCAGGACGTTGGTGGCCCCGTTGGGCCCGCCCTTGGTCAAGAGGTCGACGAAGGGGAAGGTGTCAAAAAAGGCGTAGATCGTGTTCATCACGAAGAGGAAGAAGGTCATCGGCGAGAGCAGCGGGAAGGTCACCTTCCAAAAGCGCTGCCAGGGGGTGGCGCCGTCGATCAGGGCGGCCTCGAGGACGTCGCCGGGAAGGTTTTGCAGCGCCGCCAGGTAAAAAACTACGTTATAGCCCACGTTCTTCCAGACCGCCGCCGCCACCAGGACGAACATGGCCAGCCCGGGGTGGGTCAGCCAGTCGGGGCGGATACCGAAGAGGACGTCCAGGAAGTAGTTGACGATCCCCGCCTGGGGGTTGAAGAGGAAAAGGAAGATCACCCCGGCGACCGCCGGAGAGAGGGCGTAGGGCCAGATCAGCATCAGGCGGTAAAAGCGCCAGCCCCGGACCTTTTGGTTCGCCAGCACCGAGAGGAAGAGCCCCACCGCCATCGAGAAGAAGACCACCAGCGAGGAGTAGACCACGGTGTTCCAGAAGATCCGGCGGTACTCCGGGTTGGTGAAGAGGTCCTGGTAGTTTTCGAGCCCCACGAAGGTCTTCCGGATTCCCAGGAAGGCGACCCGGTAGAGCGAGAGGCGGAAGGTCTCCAGCGTGGGGTAGTAGAGGAAGACGAGCAGGATGACGAAGGTGGGCAAGAGCAGGATCCAGGGCAGCCAACGGCTCTTGTAGGCGGCGTGGGTTTCGGTCTCCATGAGCCTCCCTATCCTACGGGATAAAGCAAGGGGTCGTCCGCCCCGAAAGGCGGACGACCCCGCGGTTACGCGCTACTTGCCGACCGCGGCGTTGTACTCCTTGAGCGCCTTGTCGGCCGCAGCATCGGCCTCCTTGAGCGCCTGGTCGATCGGCTTACCCTGGAAGATCGCCTGGATCATGTTCTCGATGATGGTGCGGATCTCCGGGAAGGGGCCGAGGAGGGCGCCCTGGGTGGCCCGGTTCAGCTTGGTCTGGAGCAGCTGGTCGAAGGCCGCCCGGTAGGCGGGGTTGCGCTCGAACCAGTGCTGCCACTCGAGCACCTTGACCGAGGTGTTGAGCACCGGGAAGTAACCGGTGCCCTTGTGCCAGCGCACCATGTTCTCGGTGTTGGTGAACCAGATCAGGAAGGTGAGGGCGGCGGTCATCTCGTCCTGCGGGTGGCCCTTGGTCAGCCAGAGCGAGGCGCCGCCGACCACGGTGCCGTTGCGCTCCACGCCGTCGGGGATGGGCAGGAAGCCGGTGCCGAGTTCGAAGCCGTTCTCGAAGGCGGCGTTCTGCATGAAGGTGACGTCGGAGGTGGAGGTGATCTCCATCGCCGCCTGCTGGCTGACGAAGAGCTGGTTGGCGCCGTCCCAGTCCTCGGGCTTGCCGGAGTAGACGTAGTAGCCCTTGTCGTACATCGCCTTCCACCACTCGACGATGCGGCGCATCGCCGGGGAGTCGATGTAGACGTCGGTGGCGCGGGCGGCGCGGCCGTTCTCGTTGTTCGCCAGCAGGGCGCCCTGCTCGGCGATCCACTGCTCGACGAACCAGGAGTGGAGCGGCCAGGTGATGCACTTGGGCGCCGCCTTGGTGGCCTCGATCTTCTTGCAGGCCTCCATCACCTCGCCGAAGGTCTTGGGCGGGTTGGCGGGGTCGAGGCCGGCCTTCTTAAAGATCGTCTTGTTGTAGTAGAGGATCGGGTTCGAGGAATTCCAGGGCACCGAGTTGAACTTGCCCTTGATCCGGTAGTAGTTGGCCACCGGCTTGATGTAGTCCTCGAGCTGGAACTTCAAGATCGCCGGGACGTAGTCCTCGACCGGAACGAAGATCCCCGAGTCGAGGGCCATCTGGGTCCCGACCTCGAAGATCTGCACGATGTGCGGCGGGTTCCCCTGCCGGGCGGCCAGGATGGCGGCGTTCAGGGTGTCGCGGTAGGACCCCTTGTACTCTGCCTTGACCTCGATGCCGGGGTGGGTGTAGTTGAAGTCGTCCACCATCCGCTGAATGAACGCGGTCCGGCCACCGCCGAACGCATGCCAGAAGGTGACCTTCACCTTCTCCGCGGCCAACGCCGGCAGGGCCAGCGCCGCCAGGGCCAGAACTACCACCAATCGCTTCATAAGCCCAACCTCCTTTCCCTTACGCCCCAAGTATACCCAGCCAGGGAGCGCGGTCAGCGGTGGGGGGTCTCGCCGGTGAGCCAGTAGACCACCCGCTCGGCGATGTTCTCCAGGTGGTCGCCGAAGCGCTCGTAGCTCCGGGCGACCCGGAGCAGGGTCAAGGACTTCCCGATGGTGCGGGGGTCCTCCAGCATGTAGGTGATCAGCTCGCGGGTGAGCTGCTCGTAGAGGTCGTCGACCTCGTCGTCGAGCTCGAGGACCTTGAGGGCGGCGCCGGCGTCCTTCTCGGCGATGCTCTTGGCCACCTGGTCGATCATCTCCAGAAGCCGCCGGGCCATCTGGGGCAAGAGGACGTAGCGCTTCAGGGGCGGCTCCTGGGCCAGCAAAAGCGCGTCCTCGGCCACGTGGGCGGCATAGTCCCCGGCCCGCTCGAGGTCGGTGATCGCCTTCAGCACCGTCACCAGGAAGCGGAGGTCGGTGGCCACCGGCTGGTGCCGGGCGATGGTGGCGATGACCTCGTCCTCGATCTGGTACTCCAGCCGGTCCACCTCCTCGTCCTCGCGGATCACCTCCTCGGCGAGCGCCGCCTTGCCCTCGACCAGGGCCTCGGTGGCGTCGGCCAGCATGGCCCGGGTACGGCTGGCCATGCGCAAAAGCAGCTCGGTGATCTTGCTCAGTTCCCGGTCCAACGCTTCCCGCATCGTGCCTCCCTTAAACGCCCGGCCCCAGGATAGCACCGAGCAAGAAGGCGACCTCGGCCACCTCGGTGAGGGCCCCGAGGACGTCCCCGCGGACCTCGCCGAGCCGGTCCCGGGCGAAGCGCCAGAAGCCGGCGGCCAGGAGCAAGGCGAGGAGCGCCCCCAGGGGGGCCAGGTAGAGGGCCAAGAAGCCGGGCAAGAGCCCCCACCAGGCGCCGCCGCCGGCCGCCCGGCCGGCCAGCCCGCCGCCCCCGGGGGGCGTCCGCCAGACCGCCAGCAAGAGCAGCGTCCGGGCCCAGACCGGGGCCAGGAAGAGCGCCGCCGGGGGGACGGCGGCGACCAGCGCCGCCTTGAGCAAGAGGTGCACCGCCCCCACCCCGAAGGCGAAGCTGCCGATCGCGGGGTCCTTCAAGACCGCCAGGCGTCGGGCCCGGTCGGCCGGCAGCAAAAGGGCGTCGGCGGTGTCCAGGAGACCGTCGAGATGAAGCATGCCGGTGACCCCGAGCCAGGCCGCCAGCAGCAGCACCGCCGCCACCTCCGGGGGCCAGAGCCGACCGAAGGGCTCGGCCAGGACCAGCAACAGGCCGCCGATCAAGAGCCCCACGTAGGGGTAGCAGGCCACCGCCCGGCGGAAGGCCTCGGGGTCCGGATCCCGGGGGCGGGGCCCCGGCAGCACCGTGAGAAACCCCAGGGCTAGCCAGCAGCGCTCCATCTAGCGGCAGTGTACGGAGCGGGCTAGGCGCCGTCCAGCTCCAGCACCCGCCGGGCGGCGGCGCGGTCGGTGATGAGCAGGTTGACGTAGCCCCCGCGCAGGGCGCCGAGGATGGCCTGGGCCTTGACCGCCCCCCCGGCCACCCCGATCACGGTGTCGATGCCGCGGAGGTCCTCGGCGTCGATGCCGATCACCCGTCGGTTGAGCTCGATGTCGAGCCAGCGGCCCTCGAGGTCGAAGTGCTGGGCACAGACGTCGCCCACCGCCCCGCTTTTTCGGATCTCGGCGGCCTCCTCCTCGCTGAGGTAACCGGCCCGCACCAGGCTGTAGTACCCGGCCCGGGTGGTGCCGATCCCCACCAGGGCGAGGTCGGCCCGCCGCGCCCGCTCCAGGGTCTCGCGGATCTGACGCTCGGAGAGCAGGGCCTGGCGGGCGAGCTCGCTCTCCACCACCAGGGGGGCGTGCAGCTGGTAGCGCTTGCAGCCCAGCCGCTCGGCCAGGAGCTGGGCCAGGATCGGCCCGCTCTCGGGGGTGGCCTCGGCCCCGGTGGCGCCGATCAGCGGCACCACCGCGGTGTGCCGGTAGCGGCGGGGGCGGATCGCCTGGATCATCTCGTAGAGCGCCGAACCCCAGGAGATGCCGATGGTCATGCCGTCCTGCAGGATGCCCTCGAAGTAGCGGGCGGCCAGGCGGCCGAGGCGCCGCAGGGTGCGGCGGTAGTCGCCGTCGGCGTGGGCCAGGACCTTGGCGTCCTTGAGGCCGAAGCGGTGGATCAGGGCGGCCTCGAGCGCGCCGTCGGTGGGCAAGGGGTGGTGCACGGTGATCTCCACCACCCCCAGGCGGCGGGCCTGGCTCAAAAGCCGCGAGACCCCGGAACGGGAAACCCCGATTTGATCGGCGATCTCCTGCTGGCTCTTGCCCTCCTCGTAGTAGAGCGAGGCCACCTCGGCGAGCAGGGCGAGCCGCTCCTCGTCCTGGGACGAAGGCCGCCTGTTTTCGCCCTCCTCGCGCACGTCGGTGATTATACCCGAACGTTCGTGAAGGAACGGTTCAGAGACCGCCGGACGGGGGTCGGTTGACACCCGAGCGGGCCCGGGAATAGCATGTTCGCACAAAGGTCAAAAGGCGCTGTCATATGTGCAGCAGCCCAGCGGGAGGCCCACCCATGGTTAGATATCCGAAACCAGACCGCGTTCGAGGAGAGGGGGTGGGCGGTGGCTGGACCCCTGCTTGAGCTGGAAGGGGTGTGGAAGGTTTTTTCCGGGGTTCCGGTGCTCAAGGGCGTCGACTTCGACCTGGCGCCGGGCGAGATCCACGCGCTTCTGGGCGGCAACGGCTCCGGCAAGTCCACCTTGATGAAGATCATCGCCGGCGTCTACACCATGGACGCCGGCGAGATGCGGCTCGAGGGCCGGCCGGTCCGGGTGGACTCGCCCCACGCCGCCCACGCCCGGGGGATCTACATGGTCCCCCAGGAGCCCCAGATCTTCCCCCACCTCTCGCTCCTGGAAAACCTGGGGATGGGCCTCAACGAGCCCCCCGAGGCGCTGGCCGAGCGGGTGCGTCCGATCATGGAGGGGCTCGAGTTCCAGGCCGACCTTTCCGAGCCCGCCGCCTTCCTCTCGATCGCCCAGCAGCAGCTCCTGGAGATCGTCCGCGGGCTCTTGCGGGACGCCAAGGTGCTGATCTTCGACGAGCCCACCTCGGCGCTCACCTTCCGCGAAGCCGAGCACCTCTTCGAGCGCATGCGCCGGCTCACCGAGAAGGGGATCGGAATCGTCTTCATCTCCCACCGGCTGGGCGAGGTGATGGAGGTAGCCCACCGGGTCAGCGTGCTCCGGGACGGCGAGATGGTCCTCCGCCGCCCCACCGCCGAGCTCACCCCCCACGACCTGGTGCGGGCCATGCTGCCCGAGGCCACCGACGCCGAGGCGACCCGGGACGAGCCCGCCGCCAAGGGCCAGCGGCGCGCCGGCGCCCCGGTGCTCGAGGTCGAGAACCTGGCCAGCGAAGCCTTCACCGACGCCAGCTTCCGGCTCTACCCCGGCGAGGTGCTGGGGATCGCTGGCCTGGTGGGCTCGGGGCGCACCGAGCTGGCCGAGGCCATCGTCGGCCTCGACCCCTACGCCCGGGGCCGGGTGACGGTGGCGGGCCGGCCGCTCCTGCGCCGGGGCCCGGCCGAGGCGCAGCGGGCCGGGCTGGTCTACGTCCCCGAGGATCGCCACGCCCACGGGATCTTCCTCGATCTCGCCAGCCTCTACACCATCAGCGCCAGCATCCTCCCCGAGCTCGGCCGGCTCTTCCTCTCCACCACCCGGGAAACCGAGATCGGCCGTCGCTTCGTCGACTCGCTGAACATCAAGCTCAGGAGCCTGTGGCAAACGGCCGGCACCCTCTCCGGCGGCAACCAGCAGAAGGTGGTGCTGGCCAAGGCGCTGGCCACCCGGCCCCGGGTGGTGATCCTCGACGAACCCACCCGGGGCATCGACGCCTCCGCCCGCCGCGACGTCTACCGCCTGATCCGCGCCCTTACCGAGCAGGGGGTGGGGGTGGTGCTGATCTCCTCGGAGCTGGAGGAGGTGGTCGAGCTCTCCGACCGGGTGCTGGTCATGCACCGGGGCCGGGTCCTAGGCGAGCTGGCCGGCGACGCCATCACCCTGGAGCGGGTTACCGAGGCCTCGTTCGGCAACCTGGAGGTGCCCGCGTGAGACGTCTTCTGAAGAGCCGGGAAGCCCTGGTGGCGCTGCTTTTGGCCCTGCTGATCGTCGCCACCGGGCTGGTCAACCCCAACATTTTGAAGTTCCAGTCGCTGGTCGAGATCCTGAACGCCAGCCTCACCCTGGTGCTGATCACCCTGGGCGAGATGTTCGTCATCCTCACCCGCGGCATCGACGTCTCGGTGGGGGCGGCCACCGGCCTGGCGGCGGTGATCCTGGGCACCACCCTGAACCTGGGCTGGCCGGTGGCGCTCGCGGTACTGGCCGCGCTCGCCACCGGGATCCTGGCCGGGGCGGTGAACGCCTTCGGCATCACCGTCCTGCGGGTGCCGCCGATCATCATGACCTTAGGGACGCTCGGCATCTACCGCGGGCTGATGCGGATCATCACCGGCGGGAGCTGGATCGAGAACCTGCCCCAGTCGATCAAGGAACCCAACCTCTGGAGCTTTCTCGGCATCCCCTTCTTCGTCTGGGTGACGCTCTTCGTGCTGGCCGCCACCGCCTGGATCACCCTCCGCTACCGGCCCGCCCGCTACTTTTACGCGGTGGGGGACAACGAGCAGGGGGCCTACGTGCTCGGGCTGCCGGTCCGGGCCACCCAGTTCCTGGCCTACACCCTGGCCGGTCTCTTCGCCGCCCTGGCGGCGGTGGTCTACACCTCCCAGATCGGCTTCGTCTCGATGAACGCCGCCGACGGCTACGAGCTCAAGGCGATCGCCGCCAACGTGCTGGGCGGGGTCAGCCTCACCGGCGGCGCCGGCACCCCGTTGGGGGCGGCGGTGGGGGCGCTCTTCATGACCGCGGTGCACAGCATGCTGATCTTCCTCGGCGTCCCCGGGATCTGGGACAACGCCTTCGCCGGGGTGATCCTCCTGCTGGTCGTCTACGTCGACTACCGGCTGCGCAAGGCCCTCGAGCTGCAGCGCCGCCACGCCCGCATCCTGGGCGAGACGGGGGTGAGCGATGGCTAGGTTCTTCAGAAGCTGGGAGTTCGCCCTGGCGGTGCTCCTGGTACTCGAGCTCCTGGTCCTGGGAATGATCAACCCCACCTTCTACAACCTCGAGAACCTGCTCTACTCCACCCTCGACTTCATGCACATCCTCTTCGCCGCCCTTCCCCTCACCCTGGTGATCATCACCGCCGGCATCGATATCTCCGGGGTCAGCATCATGGGCTTGGCCTCGATCACCCTGGGGCTTTCCTGGGTGGCCGGGGTGAACGTCTTCGTCGCCGCCGGGATCGCCCTCTTGGTCGGCGTTCTGGCCGGGCTCTTCAACGGCGTCTTCGTGGCCAAGACCGACGTCAACCCGCTGGTGGTCACCCTGGGCACCCTCTTCATGTACGCCGGGCTGGCCCAGGGCCTGCCCTCGCTCTTGGACCTGCTCGGCTTCAAGGCCTACGGCTCCGAGGGGCTCGCCGCCTACCAGTACGAGGGCATCACCGGCCTCCCCGAGTCCTTCATCGCCCTCACCGAGGGAACGATCGGAATCGTCCCCTACCCCCTGATCCTGGTGCTCCTCTTCGCCCTGGTGCTGGGGCTCTTGCTCCACCGCACCCGTTTCGGCCGCTACCTCTACCTGATCGGGGTCAACCCCGAGGCCGCTCGCTACAGCGGCGTCCCCATCGTCCGGGCGCTGGTGCTCGCCTACGTGCTCTCGGGGTTCGGGGCGGCGCTGGCCGGGGTGATGCTCACCTCCTACATGACCTCGGCCCGGGCCGACCTCGGCGGCGACGCCCTCCTTCCCATCATCACCGCGGTGGTGCTGGGCGGCGCCGACATCCTGGGGGGCAGCGGGACGATCCTCGGCACCCTGCTGGCGGGAACGCTGCTCGGGTTCTTGCGCCAGGGGCTCTTGGCCATGGGGGTGACCAACGACCTGATCCAGGTGGTGGTCGGCGGGCTCCTGATCGCCGCCATGGCGGCCAAGCAGCTGGTCGCCCGGCTGGGCGAGCGGCGGCTCAACCGTCAGGCCCTTTCGGGGCGAAGAAGGGGGTGATAGGGAAGAAAAAACCCAGGCCTAGACCCCACGTTTCCGAGGAAAGACGCTCGAAGGGAGTGCAGGAATGAAAAGGTTCGGATTGCTAATCGCGGCGGTTCTGCTGGTGGCCGCGCTGGGTACGGCGGCGGCGAAGAAAGAGGTAAAGATCGCGTTCATCCCCAAGCTCACCGGCGTGGGCTTCTTCGAATCCGGCGGCAGGGGCGCGGTAGAGATGGGCAAGAAGCTGGGCATCTACGTCAAGTACGACGGGCCCAACACCGCCAGCGTCTCAGGCCAGATCGAGTACATCAACAACTTCGTCAACCAGGGCTACGACGCCATCGCCATCTCCGCCCTCTCCCCCGACGGCCTCAACCAGGCGCTGAAACGGGCGATGAAAAAGGGCGTCATCATCCTCACCTGGGACTCCGACGTCAACCCCCGCTACCGCACCTTCTACATCAGCCAGGGCACGGCCCAGCAGCTCGGTGAACTGTTGGTCAAGATGGCCGCCGACCAGATGGACGACCCCCACAAGGGGACCAAGAAGATCGCCTTCCACTACTCCAGCCCCACGGTCACCGACCAGAACCAGTGGGTCAAGGTCGCCAAGGCCAAGATCGCCAAGGACTACCCCAACTGGGTGATCGTCGACACCGTCTATAGCTACGAGGACGCCCAGAAGGCGGTGCAGGTGCCGACCGCGCTCTTCCAGGCCCACCCCGACCTCGACGCGGTAATCTGCCCCGACGCCAACGCCCTCCCCGGCACCGCCCAGGCGGCGGAGAACCTGGGCATCGCCGGCAAGGTGATCATCACCGGTTTCTCCACCCCCAACGTGATGCGGCCCTACGTCAAGCGGGGCACGGTCAAGGCCTTCGGCCTTTGGGACGTGGTCAAGCAGGGCAAGCTCACCATCTACGTCGCCAACATGCTGGTTCAGGGCAAGAAGCTCAAGGTCGGCGACGAATTCGACGTGCCCGACGTGGGCCACGTCAAGGTCTACCCCAACTCGGTGCAGGGCTACGACTACCAGGGCGAGGTCAACAACGGCATCATCCTGCTGCCCGAGCGGGTGGTCTTCACCATCGAGAACATCGACGACTACGACTTCTAACCCGGGCGGGCCGGGCGAGCGTTCGCCCGGCCCCTCCTTTTAGGGAGCCGAGATGCGCCACATCCTAGCGCTGGACGCGGGAACCGGCAGCGGCCGGGCGGTGGTCTTCGACGAAGAGGGGCGGGAGCTCGCCGCCGCCAGCCGCGAGTGGAGCCACCGCGAGGAGCCCGGCTTTCCCGGCTCGATGACCTTCGACCGGGAGACCAACTGGGGGCTTTTGGTGGCGGCCATCCGGGAGGCCCTCTCGCGGGTGGAACGCCCCAACGTGGTGGCCGTGAGCACCACCAGCATGCGCGAGGGGATCGCGCTCTACGACGAAAAGGGCCGGGAGCTTTGGGCCTGCGCCAACGTCGACGCCCGGGCGGTGGAGGAGGTCCGCGAGCTGAAAGCGCGGGACCCCGAGCTCGAGCTCTGGGCCTACCTGCGTTCGGGGCAGACCTACGCGCTGGGGGCGGCCCCCCGGCTGCTCTGGCTGAAAAAGCACCAGCCCGAGATCTACGAGCGAGCCCGCTGGTTGACCATGCTCAGCGACTGGATCGCGGTGCGGCTGGGGGCGCCGCCGGCGGTGGACCCCACCAACGGCGGGACCACCGGACTCTTCAACCTCGAAACCCGGCGCTGGGACCGGGAACTCGGCCGCCGGCTCGGGGTCAAGGAGGTCCTCTTCGAGACCCCGGTCTTCGAGCCCGGCCAGGTGATCGGCGAGGTCAGCGCCGCGGCCGCCCGGGAGACCGGACTCCCCCCCGGGACCCCGATCGTCATGGGCGGCGGCGACGCCCAGCTCGGCACCCTGGGGCTCGGGGCCACCGGCCCAGGGGACGCCGCTATTCTTGGAGGCTCTTTCTGGCAGCAGGAAGTCAACCTGGAAAGGCCGCTCGCCGACCCCAAGGGGCGCATTCGGATCAACTTCGCCGCCCAGCCAGAACTCTGGCAGGCCGAGGCGATCGTCTTCTTCCCCGGGATCGCGGTGCGCTGGTTCCGGGACGCGATGGCCCCCGACCTCAAGGCCGAGGCCCGGGCCCAGGGCAAGGACCCCTACGAGCTGCTCGAGGCCCTCGCCGAGAAGGTCCCGCCCGGCTCCGAGGGGCTCACCCCCATCCTCTCCGACGCCATGGACTACCTGCACTGGCGCCACGCCGCCCCCTCGTTCTTGAACTTCGGACTCGACCCCGAGCGCTTCCACCGTGGCACCTTCTTCCGGGCGCTGGAGGAGAACGCGGCCATCGTCACCCGGGCCAACCTGGAGCGGATCGCCGAGTTCGCCGGCGCCTACCCCGAGGAGGCGGTTTTCGCCGGGGGGGCGTCGAAAGGGCGGCTTTGGCCCCAGATCGTCGCCGACGTGCTGCAGATCCCGCTCAAGATCCCGGTGGTCAAGGAGGCCACCGCCCTGGGCGCGGCCCTGGTCGCCGGCGTGGGGGTGGGGCTCTATCCCGACGCCGAGCGGGCGGCGGCCGAGCTGGTCCGCTTCGAACGGGTGGTGGAGCCCAACCCGGAAAACCGCGAGGTCTACGAAGAGGCCTACCGGCGGTGGCAGGAGGCCTACCCGCCGCAGCTGGAACTCGCCGACCGGGGCGTCACCCGCTCGATGTGGCGGGCCCCCGGGGAATAGGAGGCAAGGCTTTTGAAACCCTTTATCATCCACGAGAGCGAGGTGCCCTACCGCTTCGACGGCGTCTCCGGCCCCAAGTACCTGATGCGGGGCCCGCGCACCGACTTCGGCATGGTGGTGCTGATGCCCGGAGAGGACTTCCCCACCCACTACCACCGGCAGGTGGAGGAGAACTTCTTCACCCTCGAGGGCGAGGTGGACATCTACATCAACGGCGAGCGCTACACCCTCCACCCCGGCGAGCTCTGCCACGTACCCCCGATGCACCCCCACTACCTCAAGAACAACGGCGAGGTGCCCTGGAAGGCGATCTTCGTCAAGGCTCCCTACGACCCCAAGGACAAGGTGGACCTGCCCTGGTTGCCGGGCCAGCCCTTCCCGGAGTTCGACTAGCCGACGCCGGGCGTTGACAAGCGTCGGCGCCCGGCGATACACTCACTACCAATCGGAGGTAGTGAAGCTACAGATGACCAGGGCCCGGGTCTTATCCAGAATCAACAGCTTCTACGAAAAGCTCTCGCCCTCCGAGCGCAAGGTCGCCGACTACGTCCGCGCCCACCCGGAAGAGGTCATCCAGATGCCGCTCTCCCGCCTGGCCGAGGCGGCCGGGGTCAGCGACCCCTCGGTGGTGCGGTTCTGCCGCTCGATCGGCTACCAGGGCTACCTCGACTTCAAGGTGGCGCTGACCCAGGACCTGGCCTCGCCGGTCAAGTTCATCCACGAGGCGGTGGAGCCCGGCGACCCCCCGGGGGCGATCGCCCAGAAGGTCTTCGCCGCCGCCAACCGGGCGCTGCTCGAGACCCTGCAGAGCCTCGACCCGGGCAGGCTCGAGGCGGTGGTCGACGCCCTCGACGGCGCCCGCCGCATCCTGATCCTGGGGGTGGGGACCTCCGCCCCCATCGCCCAGCTCTTCCATAACCGGCTCTTCCGGCTGGGCCTTCCGGTCTGGGTGGAGACCGACAGCTACCTCCAGCTCATGCGGGCGGCCCTCCTGGAGCCCGGCGACGTCGCCTTCGGCATCTCCCAGACCGGGGCCTCGGTGGACCCGGTGCTCTCCCTGAAGGAGGCCAAAAAGCACGGCGCCACCACGATCGCGCTGACCAGCTCGCTCTCCTCGCCGATCACCGAGGTCGCCGACCTCACCCTTTACTCCAGCTACCACGAGCTCCGCCCCGAGGCCACCTCCTCCCGCATCGCCCAGATCGCCCTTTTGGAAACCCTCTACGTCGCCCTCAGCCTGCGCCGCCTGGACGAGGCCGAGGAGCTCGAGCGCCGGATCTGGGAGGCTCTGGCCCCGAAAACCCTCTAGAAGGGAGGTGAGAGGTGCGAGGATCCGTCGGCCCCGGCAAAAAGCCCTAAACCCCCGACCCTTTGGAGGTCGTTATGGAAAAGAAAAAGGAACCCACGCTGGACCGTAGGAAGTTCATGATCAAAAGCGCCCTGGCCTCGATGGGCGTCTTCGGCGGCGCCGCCTTCTTGCAGACGGTGCGGGCCGCCGAGGGCAAGAACCGGCCCCTCAAGGCCGCCTTCTCCAACGCCGGCCTGCAGGCCACCTGGTGCGCCCAGGGGAAGGACACCGTCGAGCAGTGGGGCAAGTGGCTGGGCGTCGAGATCCACTGGTACGACGGCCAGCTCGACGTCGCCAAGCAGCGGGCGGCGGTCGACGCCATGGCCCAGAAGGACTGGGACTTCGTCGCCATCCAGTCGCTCTCCATCGGCTCCCTGGTCGAGCCGGTCCAGAAGATGATCAACAAGGGCATCCCGGTCATCGCCATGGACACCATGCTGGCCCCCTGGGGCAGCCTGAAGCTCCACACCTTCATCGCCCCGGACAACGTCTGGATGGCGGAGCAGGTGACCCAGGCGCTGGTGGAGGCGATCGGCGGCGAGGGCAACGTCGTCATGACCCAGGGCTCGCTGGGCCACACCGGCGCCCAGGGGCGGGCCCAGGGGTTCTGGAACGTGGTCAAGCGCTACCCCGGGATCAAGGTCATCGACGAGTCGCCGGCCGACTGGGACGTAGCCAAGGTGGCCCAGCTCTGGGAGAACCTCTTAAACCGCTACAAGAAGATCGACGCCGCCTTCTTCCACAACGACGACATGGCGCTCGCCGCCTACAACGTGATCAAGAACGCCGGCCGCGAGAACGAGATCGTGATCGGCGGCATCGACGCCATGCCCCCGGCGGTGCAGGCGGTGCTCGACGGCAAGCTCCACGCCACCGCCCGCAACTCCGCCCCCCGGATCCACTGGGGCGCGCTGGTCGCCGGCTACTACGCGGTGATGCAGAAGGAGGTCGGCGGTAAGGACATCCCCGAGTTCATCCTGGCCGACGGCCCGGTCATCCTGCCGCCCTCCAAGGAGAAGACCGACAAGCCCTGGCTGCTCAAGGGCTACGGCATCGGCGCCGGCCCCGGCCTCCTCTGGGAAGAAAAGCACTACCTCGCCTAGTCCGATTCCGGGGCGCCCCCAGGGGCGCCCCCACCTCCCGAGCATGGAACCGCTCCTCAGGCTTACCCAGGTGAAAAAGCGCTTCGGCGGCATCGAGGCCCTGAAGGGCATCGACTTCGACGTCTACCCCGGCGAGGTCCACGCCCTGGTGGGGGAGAACGGCGCCGGCAAGAGCACGATGATGAAGATCCTGGCCGGGGTGATCCCCGACTACGCCGGCGAGATGGCCTATAAGGGCCGGCCCCTTAGGCTCAAAAACCCCAAGGAGGCCCTCGACCTCGGCATCGCCATGATCCACCAGGAGCTCAGCGTCATGCCCGAGCTCTCGGTGGCCGAGAACATCTTTCTAGGTCGCCAGCCCACCCGCGGTCGGGTGGTCGACTGGCGGCGGATGAACGCCGAGGCCCGGCGCATCCTGGAGGCGCTCGGCTACCCCCAGGTCGAGGTGGAACGGCCGCTCGGCGACTACCCCTTGGGCGTCCACCAGCTGGCCGAGATCGCCCGGGCGCTGACCTCGGGGGCCGAGCTGATCATCATGGACGAGCCCACCAGCGCCCTCTCCCCCATGGAGACCGAGCGCCTGCTGGCGCTGGTGCGCCGGCTGGCGGAGCAGGGCAAGGCGATCGTCTACATCTCCCACTTCCTGGAGGAGGTCACCGCCGTCGCCGACCGGGTCACCGTGCTCCGGGACGGCGAGAAGGTGGCCACCCTCCGGGCCGAGGAGACCGACAAGTCCGAGCTGGTGCGGCTGATGCTGGGGCGCGAGGCCCAGTTCTTCGAGCGCGCCGAGCTCGCCCCCCGCGCCCGTGCCGGGGAGCCCGCCCTCGAGCTCTTCGGCCTCTCCCGGCCCCGGGCCTTCGAGGGCGTCGACCTCGCGATCTACCCCGGCGAGATCGTGGGCCTCTACGGCCTGATCGGCTCCGGCCACTTCGAGCTCGCCGAGACCGTCTTCGGCCTGGCCCGGCCCAACGCAGGCCAGATCCGGGTGGCGGGAAAGCCCCTAAGGGGCGGCCCCCGCCGGGCGATCCGGGAAGGGCTGGCCTACGTCCCGCCCTCGCGCCGCACCGGGCTCTTCCTGGAAAAACCGGTCTACCAGAACGTCTCCCTGCCCTGGCTGGACCGGCTCTTCGGCCCCCTTCGCGAGCTCGCCGCCGCCCGCGAGGTCACCCACCAGGTGGGTCTCCGTCCCCCCGACCCCACCCGCGACGTCGGCGCCTTCTCCGGCGGCAACCAGCAGAAGGTGGCGATCGCCCGCTGGCTGGTCGAACCCCCCAAGGTCTTCCTGGCCAGCGAGCCCACCCGGGGGATGGACGTCGGGGCCAAGGACGAGGTGCTCTCGATCCTGCGCCGGATGGCCGACGCCGGCACCGCCGTACTGCTGGTCTCCTCCGAGCCGGAGACCATCCTGGCCGCCGCCGACCGGATCCTGGTCATGGCCAAGGGGCGGATCGTCGCCGAGTACACCTCCGGCGAGGTCACCAAGGAGATGCTGGTCCACGACGCCGCCGGCAAACTCAAGAAGACCGCTTAGCCGAGGTCCGCTATGGCAGAGAAACCCAAAGCTTCGAAGTCCCGACTCCTCGAAAACGCCCGCGCCCTGGCGCCGGTCTGGACCCTGCTGGCGCTGATCGCTTTCTTCGGCGTCTACTCCGACAGCTTCCTGACCCTGGAGAACTTCGGCAACATCCTGAACCAGGTGGCGCTGCTGGCGATCATGGGCACCGGCATCACCTTCGTCCTGCTCACCGCCCAGATCGACCTCTCGGTCTCCTACATGGCCACCCTGGCCGGGGTGGTGGCGGCCTACGCCACCGCCGCCCACCTGCCCCAGCCCTGGCCGATCGTGGTCGCCCTCCTGGTGGCCGCCTTCCTGGGTTGGATCAGCGGGGTGGCCACCGCCTACCTCGGCATCCCCTCGTTCATGAGCACGCTGGCGATGTCGCTGATCGCCTCCGGCCTCAGCCTCTACCTCACCCGGGGGCGGATCCTCTTCGACCTGCCGCCGCTTTCCAAGACGCTTGGGAGCGGGCGGATCTTCGGCGTCAAGTGGCTGGTGATCGTCGCCGCCCTGACCCTGCTGGTCGGCCACCTGGTGCTCAAGTACACCCGCTTCGGCCGCTACGTCTACATGACCGGAGCCAACCCCAAGGCCGCCGAGCTCGCCGGGGTCAATACCCGCCGGGTGATCACCTGGGTGATGGTGATCGCCGCCTTCACCGCCGGGCTGGCCGGGGTGGTGGGGATCGGGCGGCTGGGCAGCGCCACCCCTACCGCCTTCGACGGCATGCTGATCGACGCCATCGGCGCCGTCGTCCTCGGCGGCACCTCGCTCTTCGGCGGGGTCGGCGGCATCCCCCAGACGGTGGTGGGGCTTTTGATCCTGGGCGTGCTCCGAAACGGCCTCGACCAGGTCTCGGTCAACATCTACGCCAAGACCCTGATCACCGGAATCATCCTCTTCGCGGCGCTCGTTTTCAACATCCTCTTCGCGGGGAAGAAGGAGAGCTGATGCAAGTCCAAGGCAAGCACTACCGCACCATCTGGCTGAAGCCCGGCGACCCCGAGGTGGTCCAGATCATCGACCAGCGCCCCCTGCCCCACCGCTTCGTGGTCGAGGACATCGACTCCACCGAAGCGATGGCCCGGGCGATCAAGGAGATGCACCTAAGGGGGGCGGGGTTGATCGGGGCCGCCGCCGGCTACGGCATGTACCTGGCCGCGCTCGAGGCCCCGAAAACCTCCCTCGAGGCCTTCCTTCAGTACCTCGAGGAGGCCGGCGAGCGGCTCAAGAAGACCCGCCCCACGGCGGTCAACCTGGAGTGGGCGGTGGCCCGCCAGCTAAGCGCGATCCGCGAACGGGCGACGAGCCCCGCCCAGGGGGTCAAGGTCGCCCTCGCCGAGGCCGAGGCGATCGCCGACGAGGACGCCGAGTTCTGCCGCAAGATCGGCGAGCACGGGGTGCGGCTGATCGAGGAGATCTACGAGAAGAAGGGCGACACCGTCCACGTCCTCACCCACTGCAACGCCGGCTGGCTCGCCTTCGTCGACTACGGCACCGCCACCGCCCCGATCTACGAGGCGCAAAAGCGGGGCATCCCGGTGCACGTCTGGGTGGACGAGACCCGGCCCCGGAACCAGGGCGCCCGGCTCACCGCCTGGGAGCTCTTAGAGCAGGGGGTGCCCCACACGGTGATCGCCGACAACACCGGCGGCCACCTGATGCAGCACGGGATGGTGGACCTGGTGATCACCGGCGCCGACCGGGTGACCCGAAACGGCGACGTCGCCAACAAGATCGGGACCTACCTAAAAGCCCTCGCCGCCGCCGACAACGGCGTCCCCTTCTACGTCGCCCTGCCCAGCTCGACGATCGACTGGACGATTCATGACGGCCTCCGCGAGATCCCCATCGAAGAGCGCGGCGAGGAGGAGGTCAAGTACATCCAGGGCCTACTGGACGGCGAGGTCCGGCGCGTTCTGCTCACCCCGCCGGCGAGCCCGGCCGCCAACTACGCCTTCGACGTCACCCCGGCGCGGCTGGTCAGCGGGCTGATCACCGAGCGGGGCATCGCCGAGGCCAGCGAGGAAGGGCTTTTGGCCCTCTATCCGGAAAGGAGGCAGGCGTGAGCTACCGGCCGCTCACCCCCGAGACCCTGCTCGACTACCTGAAGACGAGGGAGGCGCTCAAGGACCGCCTGCCCCCGGACGAGACCTACCGGGTCCGGGAGGTCGGCGACGGCAACCTGAACCTCGTCTTCGTGGTCGAGAGCGAGCAAAACCCCGAGCACACCGTGGTGGTCAAGCAGGCCCTCCCCTACCTGCGGGTGGTGGGGGAAAGCTGGCCCTTGACCCGGGACCGGGTGATCTACGAGACCGAGGCGCTCTTGCTCTACAACCGCTACGCCCCCGGGCTGGTCCCCGAGGTCTACGACCACGACTACGAGATGTCCCTTCTGGTGATGGAGAACTTAAACCGCCACGAGATCATGCGAAAGCCCCTGGTGCGGCGGGTCAAGTTCCCCAAGTTCGCCGACCAGATCACCACCTTCCTGGCGAACACCCTCTTTTTCACCTCCGACCTCTACCTGCCCGGGGTCGAGAAGAAGGCGCTCACCGAGCGCTTCATGAACCCCGAGCTCCGGAAGCTCCAGGAGGACTTCGTCTACTCCCACCCGCTGATGGACGCCCCCGAGAACAACTGGAACCCCCTGGTCGACGACCTGGTGCAGGAGGTGCGCAAAGACGGCGAGCTCAAGGAGCGGGTGACCTGGCTCAAAGAGGGCTACATGACCCACGCCCAGTCCCTGATCCACGCCGACCTGCACACCGGCTCGATCATGATCAACCAGGACGAAACCCGGGTCATCGACCCCGAGTTCGCCTTCGTGGGGCCGGCGGGCTACGACGTGGCGGCGGTGATCCAGAACCTGATGCTGAACTACGCCTCCCACTTCGCCCACACCAAGGACCCGGAAGAAAGGGCCGACTACCAGAACTGGCTGCTCGAGACCATGCGGGCGGTCTGGACCGGGTTCGCCGAGAAGTTCGAAGAAGTTTGGGTGAAGGAGGGGGAGACCGGCGAGCTCGCCCCCAAGGGCTATTGGGACTACCCCGGCGGCGAGGCCGACTTCGCCCGCTTCCGCAAGCACTACCTGGAAAACATCTTCCGCGACGTGGTGGGCACCGCCGGCACCAAGGCGCTCAGGCGGATGATGGGGATCGTCAGCGTCTGGGACATCTCCAGCATCGAGGACCCCGAGGAGCGGGCGGTGGCCGAGCGCTTCGCCATCCGGGTGGGGCGGCGCTGGGTCAAGGAGATGGACGCGATCAAGGACATCGACGCCATGCTCGACGTCGTCCGCGAGGAAACGGAGGCCACCCTTGCCTAAGGCGCTCTCGGTCGGGATCCAGGCCGCGGATCTCGGGCGGCTTTCGGAGGCGGCGGCGGCGCTCGCCGAGGCCGGCGCAAAGCGGCTCCATTTCGACGTGATGGACGGGGCCTTCGCCCCCCGGCTCATGGGCGGGGCCGAGCTCTTCGCCGCCCTTCGCCGGGTCACCGAGCTGCCCCTTGAGGTCCACCTGATGGTCCGCCACCCCGAGCGGCACGTCGCCGCCTTCGAGGGGGCCGAGCGGATCACCGTCCACGCCGAGGCCACCCCGCACCTGCACCGGGCCCTGGCCGAGGCGGAGCAGATCGGCGCCCGGCCCGGGGTGGCGCTCCTTCCGGGGAGCCACCTGAGCGAGGCGATGGGGGCGATCGAGGCGGCGGAGCACGTGCTCCTGGTGGCGGTGGACCCCGGCTTTCCCGGCGCCCGCTTCGTCCCGGCGGTGCTCAAGAAGGCGCGAAAGCTCAAGGAAAAACTCAAGGAGCTTGGGCTTAAGGGGATCGCCGTCGGCGTCGACGGCGGCGTGAACCTCGAGAACCTGGCGGCGATCATTGAGGTCGCCGACTTCGTGGTCTCGGGCTCGGCGGTGATGAAGGACCCGGGACCCAGAGAGAACCTGAAGCGGTTTTTTGAGGTTTTGAAGGGAGGAACGGCATGAAACCCCACGACCCCCACATGGACTGGGGCATGAAGAACCGGTACCTGAGCGTCTTTAACAAGAAAAGCGGCCGCACCATCTTCTACGCCGTGGACCACGGCTACTTCATGGGGCCGACCACCGGCCTGGATGATATGGAAAAGGCGATCCACCCGGTGGTGGACTACGCCGACGCCCTGATGCTGACCCGGGGGGCGCTCCGGAACGCGGTCGACCCCTGGCTGAGGAAACCGATCTCGCTCCGGATCTCGAGCGGCACCAGCATCCTGAACGAGGACCTGCTTCACGAGGGCCTGGCGGTCGAGATCGAGGAAGCGGTGCGCCTAAACGCCGCCTTCGTCGCCTTCTCGGTGATGGTGGGCACGCCCGAGAGCGAGCGGGACACGATCCTCGAGTTTTCCCGGGCGGTGGACCAGGCCGAGCGCTACGGCATCCCCATGCTGGGGGTGGTGGCGGTGGGCCGGGGCTTAAACCGCGACGCCCGCTACTTGAGCCTCGCCACCCGGATGGTCGGCGAGCTCGGCGCCCGGCTGGTCAAGACCTACTACTGCGAGGGCTTCGAACGGGTGGTCGACACCAGCCTGGTGCCGGTGGTGATCGCCGGGGGCAAGAAGCTGCCGGAAAAGGAAGCCCTGCAGATGGCCAGGAACGCCCTCGACGCCGGCGCCATCGGGGTGGACATGGGCCGCAACGTCTTCCAGGCGGAGAACCCACTGGCGATGATGCAGGCGCTGGCCAAGCTGGTCCACGAGGACGGCACCGTCGAGGACGCCTACGCCTACTACCAGGAGCTGAAGGCGAAGAGCTAGGGGCCGGGGGCCTCCCCGGCCCCCCTTGGGGGGCGAAGATGCGCGTAGCCATGTACTACAACAACCGGGACGTTCGCCTGGAGGAACTCCCCCGGCCCAAGATCGGCCCCGGCGAGGCCCTGATCAAGATCCACGCCAGCGGCATCTGCGGCTCC
>Ga0256835_1000586_pt1 | contig 26012 bp, 28 predicted proteins | sample PIR30metaG_FD_185972 | JGI IMG/M metagenome (GOLD analysis project Ga0256835, IMG submission 185972) | Hydrothermal vent microbial communities from East Pacific Rise, Pacific Ocean - PIR-30 | ecosystem: Environmental > Aquatic > Marine > Hydrothermal vents | place: Pacific Ocean: East Pacific...
GTTCGTGGTGAGTGCGCCGAGGTTCACCCACTCGCCCACATAGGCGTGGCCGAGGAACCCGTCATGGTACTTGTTGCTATACCCGTGGACAACGCTCTCCTCGACCTCGCCGCCGACCCTGCATATCGGCCCGATATTGCTGCCCTCCCTGAGCCTGGCGCCCGGCATGACGTGCGTGCCGGGCCCTATGTAGGCGGGCCCCTCTATGTAGGCGAAGCTGTGCACCACTGCGCCCCTCCCGACGTGTATTGGGCCGCCCCTAGCGTCGAGCACCACGTAGGGCTCGACGACCGCCCTCTCCGCCACGTAGACCCTCCTCCTGCCGAGGATCCTAACAGTCTCGTCTACCTCCCCGAGGGCCTCCACGCCCCCCGGCCCCCTGTCGAGGTCGACGGCGAGTAGGCCGGAGTTCCTCGCCACAAGATCCCAGGGATAGTCTATCGGCTCGGCGCCGCGCAGCTCCAGCTCGTCCACCTCACCCCTCAGGACGCTGTATAGGCCGCGGGCGTCGAGCAACGGTATGCGCTCCGAGACCCGCCGGGCCAGCCCGCGGGGCAGGTGGGCCGCCGCGACCCTACCCCCCTCGACGAGCATGCAGCCCGGCTTCTCGGCGAGCCTGGCGAGCGCGCCCGCGAAGGCCGGGTCGGCCGCGTAGAGTGGGTTGACTAGGAGGAGGCTGTCCTCGGGGTCGTCGGGGTTCACGCGGAGGCCCCTGTCCTCCCTGTATAGGTCTTCGAGCAGGGGGCGGACGTAGACGTAGTCTATGTTGCCCAGGAGCCTCAGGATCCTGCCGAAGAGCGTGTACCTGCCTGAGCGGAGGTCGAACACTGCGCGGGTATAGGTTAGTGGGGCGAAGTCGCCCGCCCGATCCTCGAATACGGCTGTCTTCATGGTATCAGCCTCCAGGCTCTCGCGGGGCCAGGATAAAAGTATTTGGAAAAACACCGCTAGAATGTTGGATGGATCGTGGTAAAAGTACAGGGGGAGTACCGACATAGATATTACAACCAGTCTTAGAACATTACAAGCGTGGCTAGAAGGGATAGGCTCGCCCTCGTAGACCCATCCACAGGCCGCCTCCACGGCTACGCACTCGTCCTCTCAGACCCCGCAGAGCTGGCGCGCGCAGCGAGCACGACGAGGCTCCGCATACTCCAGGCCATGGCAGGCCGCCCCCTCTACCCCCGCGAGGCCGCCCGCCTCCTAGGCCTCCGGGAACAGGTGGTGTACTACCACGTCCAGGAGCTCCGCAGGCTCGGCCTCCTCGAGGAGGCCGGCACCCTCAAGAAGAGGGGGGCCCAGGCGGTGAGGTACCAGTTCCCCGCCGAGGGGCTGGCGCTCCTACTCATAGAGAGGCCCGGCGGCACGCTCCCCAAGCCCCCGAGCCCCCTCTTCGACGAGGTGTACGGCTCGGAGCGCGTGTACATGGTGCTGAGCAGCCCCGAGCCCCACGGCCCCTACAGGAGCAGGGGGCGCGACCACTTCCTCGCGGCGCAGCTGGCGTATAGGCTCGGCTCGGCCTACGGGTTCAGGGAGCTGGGTGTGGTGCTCGACACGGACGCTAGGGACAGGCTGGCCGGCGCGGGGCTCATAGTCTTCGGCGGCCCAGCAGTGAACATGGTGACCGCCGCGATGAACCCCGACCTCCCGGTCTACTTCGACGTGTCAAGGGACAACGCCCTCGTCTCCAGGGCCTCCGGCAAGATGTATAGCGACGACAACTGCGGCGTGGTCGAGCTCGCAGACAACCCCTACGGTGGCGGGCGGGCGCTACTCATAGCGGGCAAGCACCTCTCCGGCACGAGGGCGGCGCTGATCGCGGTTCTCGAGCGGCCCCTCGAGGTGGCGGAGCCCAACCGCTACGACCCCGGGATAGTCGCGCACGTGGTGGAGGGGATAGACGGCGACGGGGACGGCGTGATAGACTCCGTGGAGATACTCGAGTAGGGGGGCACCGATATATCCCTGGGCCCGATATATTATGTGGGGAGGGAGATGTCTGAGTGGGATCTCTCGAGGCTAGTGGACAAGAAGTACGCCCACCTACCCCCCAGCGAGATACTCAAGCTACCCGTCGACGCGATCAGGGGCATAAGCAAGCGGGACGCCGAGCTCCTCCGCGAGGCCCTGGGCGTGAAGACCGTGGGTGACCTCGCGGTAAACAAGTACGTGCTCGTCGCCCAGGCCATAGCGACCCTGGCCCCCTGGTGGGAGGAGGCGCTCGACAAGGAGTGGGAGGATAAGAGCCCGAAGGAGGTGGCGGAGGCCCCCGTCGAGGCGCTCGCCGGCATAAGCCCCAGGAAGGCGCAGCTACTCTACGAGGCGCTTGGCATAAGGACGGTACGCGACCTGGCGGCTAACAGGCTCATAGCCTTCGCCCAGCTGATAAGGGCGCTCGCCGCCCTCGAGGAGATGCTCAGGAGCAAGGAGGAGTTCGACTCGGCCGCGGGCACGGGCGTGGAGGACTAGCGCTTCCCCGCACCCGGGGCCTGCGCCAGGATGTTTCTCAGCAGGACCCTGAACTTGTTTATCCTGGAGGCTATCCTCAGGTAGACGCTCCTGTCCCTAGGCCTGTACTCGTAGAAGCCCTTGAGGTAGAGCCTCCGGCCGTCGTAGTCGAGCCTGAAGTCGCCAGGGTCGACGCTGGGAGGCGGCCACGGCCACTCGAGGTCGGCTATCATGCCCAGCCTTATCTTGTCGCCCAGCGATACTATCTCGACTATGCTGTACTTGTCGACCGCTATGACGTCCCAGCGGCCGCCCAGAGGCATCCTGAGTAGAACCTTGTATAGGTCTCTGAAGCCCTCGAGGACCACGCTCTCCACGTCTTCGCCTATGGCGCGCACCCCGCCGGTGGCAAGGCTCATTGGTTATCCCCCTCTGAGACAAATATCTGTTCCGCTAAGCTTATCGGCCGCCGCTCCACATACCCTGCGGGATGGCTAAGAGATACGTGGTCAGGCTGGACGAGGAGGGCCGCATACAGATACCGGCGGAGCTGCTGCGTGAAGTCGGCGCGACGCCGGGCGGCTACGTCACGCTGCAGAGGGAGGGAGACCTCATAGTGATCAGGCCTAGGGCTAAGAGGACCTCCGTGAGGCTAGACGAGGAGCTGACGGTCGAGGACATGGAGCGGGCGGTCGAGGAGATGCTCGACGAGATGGTGGAAGCATAGTCTTTTTATTACGTCATTATTGTAATTTTTTCCAGGTAATTCTCTGTCGAAGAGGCATAGATTAAAGCGTTTTTCCCATTGAAATATAATATATAAGTTATTTCGAAAAAATATAAATAATCGTGTTAGCAAAATATAAACGACCAGGTGGAAAAATGTTAAAATCTTCCTACGGTTTTCTAGCGGCACTGCTACTACTAGTCATAGCTTTCTCCACCGCGGCACCCCTAGCATACTCGGCACCCCAGTACGAGGAAAAGCTCATACTCATAACCCCCAGCCGCTCCGACCTCCTAGAGGCTATAAAGGCGAAGTTCGAGGCCTACGCCCGGGAGAAGCTCGGCGTTAACGTGAAGATGGAGTTCATAAAGGCGGGAAGCCCCGAGTGCATGAACAGGGTCATAGCCTGGAACGGGAAGCCCGAGGCCGACATATTCTTCGGAGGAGACCTCACCTTCCACCAGAAGCTCAAGGAGAAGGGGCTACTCGAGGCCTACGAGCCGAAGTCGGAGGGCTATAGGCAGCTGCCCTTCACGTTCATGGGCGTCCAGATAAAGGATAGGGACCACATGTGGCACCCCAAGCTCTGGTGGGGCCACGGCTTCGTGTACAACAAGCAGGTCATCGAGAAGCTCAACCTCAACGTCCCGAAGACCTGGGACGAGCTACTCGACCCCAAGTGGCGCGACCTCATAGTCATGTGCACGCCCTCCCGCTCCTCATCCACGACGATCAACGTTATGATAGTGCTCCAGGCGAAGGGATGGGACAAGGGGTGGGCCTACTGGCGCAGGCTCGCGGCGAACGTCGGCACCTTCGTGCAGAGGAGCCACGACGTCCACGACCTGGTCGACAAGGGCGAGTACGCCGTCGGCTTCGGCTACCACCTCGCCGCTATAGTGGACGCCACCAAGGGCTACCCCGTATCGATATACCTCGACCCCCGCGGCTTCATAGTCAGCGGCGTCTCGATGCTCAAGGGCGCGCCGCACCCCAACATCGCCAAGGCGTTCCTCGACTGGTGGTACACGCCTGACGCCCAGGAGGCCGCGCTCAGCGTCGGCGGCATACCCGTGATACCCAACATGAAGATAGAGGGGCCGCCGGGCAGCCCCGCCGCCGCCCTGAGGGAGGCCCTGGGCGGTAAGGACAACATATACGAGTACCTCAAGACGTTCCAGGGCGCCCAGCTCTACGACAGCAAGTTCGCGGAGGAGCACTACCAGGAGGTCGCCAAGATCTTCGACGAGTCGATAGTGGCGAAGCACGCGGAGCTCAAGGACGCGTGGTACACGATACTCGACGTGGAGAAGGTCGTTAAGGGTCACCCCGAGGCCGAGGCCAAGCTGAGCCAGGCTATAGCCGCCTTCGACAGGGGGGACTACGCCACCGCTAAGAAGCTGGCCCTGGAGGCCAGGGACATGGTCTCCGGGGGAGGCGGCGTGGGCCCGCTCTACTACCTGGCTGGCCTGGCTGCGCTGCTGGTCCTCGCCGCGGCCGCCTACTATGTGCTGAGGAAGCGTAAATAGCCCCTTTTTTCGCTGTAACTGAAAATTTTTCTACCGAGGGGATGGTGGTTGGTCAGGGTAAGGCTTGAGGATATCTGGATGTCCTTCGGCGACCAGGAGGTTCTCAGGGGCATAGACCTCGAGTCGGGGGACGGCGAGTTCCTGACCCTCCTGGGGCCCAGCGGGTGCGGGAAGACCACGCTGCTCAGGATTATCGCGGGCCTGTATAGGCCCGTGAGGGGGCGGGTGTTCTTCGACGACGAGGACGTGACCCACGCCCCGCCGTGGGAGAGGAACATAGGCTTCGTGTTCCAGGACTACGCGCTGTGGCCCCACATGAAGGTGTTCGACAACGTAGCCTACGGGCTCAGGATACGGGGGGTGCCCAGGGAGGAGATCAGGAGGAGGGTGCTTGAGGCGCTGGAGCTCGTGGGGCTTAAGGGGCTCGAGGACAGGTACCCGCACCAGCTGAGCGGGGGGCAGCAGCAGCGCGTCGCCCTGGCGAGGGCTATTGTGATCAACCCGTCGCTCCTGCTTCTGGACGAGCCGCTCAGCAACCTCGACGCGAAGATAAGGGTCAATGTGCGCACCGAGATAAGGAGGCTCCAGAAGAGGCTGGGCATCACGACGATCTACGTGACCCATGACCAGGAGGAGGCCCTGGTCATCTCCGACAGGATCGCGGTGCTCAACAGGGGGGTGGTGGAGCAGGTTGATACGCCGTGGAGGCTCTACTATGAGCCTAGGACCGCCTTTGTGGCCGACTTCGTCGGCCAGGTCAACATGTACAGGGTGGAGTCGATGAGCGAGGAGGACGGCTACATGTACGTGGAGACCGAGATCGGGAGGCTGGCTGTCAAGCCCCGCGCCCTCGAGGGCACCGAGAACGTGCACATAGTGTTCAGGCCGGAGATGGTGGAGATAGGCCGGGGGAGGCCTGCGCGGGGCGTCAACGTGCTCGAGGGGGTTGTCGACACGGTGCAGTTCCTCGGGAACCTGCAGAGGATAGACGTTGCTGTCGGCGGGGGCCGCGTGAGGGTTGAGACACACAACCCGCTCAGGCACGGCGTGTTCGAGGCTGGGGAGCGCGTGTACCTGTCGATAGACCCGGAGCTCATAGTGATCCTGGGTAGGTGAAGGCTGTGAGGCTAGGCGTAGGCTTCATAGATGTAGCCAGGGTTCTCATACTCGCGTATGTCCTCGTGTTCATCGTCTACCCCATATCCTACCTCCTCTACATGATCGTGACCCCCGAGAGCTTCGGCGAGTTCCTCGCCCTCCTCGGGCGGGACATATTCCAGACAGCCCTCTGGAACACAATCTACGTGACCGTCTGGACGCTGGTCTTCGCCCTCGCGATAGGCGTGCCCTTCGCGTACCTGCTATACAGGTACAAGATACCCCTGAAGAGCGCCGTGCTCTCAGCGGTGTTCATGCCCACCATGGTGCCGCCCTTCGTCGGCGCGCTCGCGCTGATATACCTCTTCGGAAGGTTCGGCACCATAAACCTCCTGCTACTCGACGCCGGCCTCATAGAGAGGCCTATAAACTTCATCTACGGCCTCCACGGCGTGATACTGGTCCAGGTACTCTCCTTCTTCCCGTGGATAGCGATAAACGTGTACAACAACCTGCTGAAGCTCGACAGGAGCCTCGAGGAGGCCGCCGAGACGCTCGGGGCGAGGCCGCTGAGGAGGTTCCTGACCGTCACGCTCCCCTCCCTCACGCCCGGGCTGGTGACGGGCGTATTCCTCGTGACCAGCTTCTCGCTCACAGACTACGCGACGCCGATCGTGCTTGGGAGGTACGACCTCCTGGCGCCACAGGCGTTCATAAACATCCTCCAGGCGATAGATGAGAGCCGTGTCAGGATGGGCACCTACATAGTCGTCTTCCTCCTGGCCGCCGTCATAGGGCTCTTCTTCGCGACGAAGCGGTATATAAGCCTGAAGGAGTATGCGAGCCTGAGGCTGCCGACGCCGCTCGAGGAGATATCGCCCCCGCCCGCGAAGAAGGCCTTGCTCACGCTCTTCATATACTCGATGCTCGCCCTGGCCCTGCTGCCCCACATATACATATTCCTCATAGCGTTCTCGAAGACCTGGAGCTTCACGCCCTTCCCCACGGAGCTCGCGCTGGACAACATGGTGAAGATATTCTCCACGCCGACCCCGATAATAAACACCTTCCTCTACGGCGCGATAGCCGTGGCCATATGCTTCCTCGTCGGCTCCACGGCCGCCTACATAATCTCGAGGAGCAGCCACCCGTTGAACGAGGTGATAGACTCGGGGCTCTCGATAATGTTCGTCGTCCCGGGCATAGTTGTTGGTACGAGCTACCTCTTCGCCTTCTCGAGGCCCCTCCTCGGCGTCGCCCTCGGCAGCCTCTGGCTGATAATGCCGATCATGCTGGCCACGAGGAGGATCACGTACACGGTGAGGTACAGCTACGCGACATTCCTCTCCATCAGGAGGAACATGGAGGAGGCGGCCTACGTGCTCGGCGAGAAGCCGCTGAAGACCTTCGTCAAGATAGTTATGCCGAACGCGCTCCACGGGATAGTCGCCGGCACACTCTTCTCGCTGATCATGGTGTTCAACGAGCTCACCGCGTCGCTCTTCATATACAAGCCGGGGTGGGAGACCATGACTATACAGATGTTCACCGAGATAACCATGGGGAGGCTGAACCTGGCGGCGGCCTACGCGGTCTTCCTATTCATAGTCTCCTTCGCCGTCAGCCTAGTGCTGTTCCCGCTGTCGACGCGGCGGGAGAACAGGTAGGCCGCCGGGGGGCCGCCCCGCGCCGCCCCTTCTCCTCCGGCGCCGGCTACGGCGGGTACACCTTTACTCCGAGGCGCTGGGCGGCCTCCCGGAGCTCTGGGTCGTAGGTTGCGAGCGCTACGCCTAGGCGCTTCGCGAAGACTAGGAGGAGGTAGTCGTTTATCTTTGTGGGGGGCGCGCCGTCGTCTGTTAGGAGCTCCATAGCCTCTATGAATATCTCGCTGTTCTCGCAGACGTAGAAGAAGCGCGCGTCGTTGAAGTACTCGGCGACCTTGTTCTTGACAACGTCTACGCTGAGGCCGAGCCTCCTAAGGGCTAGCCATATGAACTCGTGCATGACGACGCTGGCCAGGTATATGCGGTCCGCGTCGTCCAGCAGTGCGCTGGCCTCCAGGTGCTTTGGGCTGTTCTCCACGGTGTCGTATACCAGTATGTCTGTGTCAACCAGTATCCGGAGCTCCTCCATATCTATCGGGGGCACAGTAGTAGGGGGGCGCGGCGGGAAATATAGGTATTCATGGGGCGGTGATATATACCCCTCCACAACCTCTAACCATATGACGGTGTCAACGGGGTGGGCTGCGGCCGCCATAGCCCTACTCCTGCTAGCCGTGGTAGCCGCGGCCAACTCATACCTCGCCGGGAGCCCCCAGCCCCTCGAAGCCCCCCGCATGCCCGGCGGCTCGACACGGGAGGCACAGCTGGTCGTCCTAGTCGACAACACCGCTAGGCCGGGGCTGGCGGCCGCCTGGGGGCTCAGCATCCTCGTCAACGCCAGCGGGCGCCTCGTCCTCTTCGACACGGGGCCCGACCCCCGCGTCCTCCTGGTGAACGCCGCAAGGCTCGGGGTGAACCTCTCAGAGGTGGAAGCCGTCGTAATAAGCCACCGCCACCTCGACCACGCCGGGGGCATAGCAGCGCTGACGCCCTACAGGGATAGGCTCAGGGTCTACGTGCCGGCCCCCGACCGGGGCCTGGCCGAGAGGCTCCGCGGCATGGGGTTCCACGTCTATCTCGTAAACCATACGGCCCCCGTGGTGCCCGGCGTATACGCGGTGAAGCCCCTCGAGGCGCCCAGCTGGGGCCTCTACGAGGAGGGGCTGGCCGTGAAGGTCGACGGCGCCGGCCTCATAGTCCTCGGCGGCTGCAGCCACCCCGGGATAGAGGAGATAGCCGCCCAGGCCTCGAGGGACCTCGGTGCAGCCCCGTTCCTCGTGCTGGGGGGATTCCACCTGGGGGGCGATGAGGGTAGAGCGGCTGAATCCATGGGGGCGCTCGTCGAGATGGGTGCCCGCTATATCTCGCCGATACACTGCAGCGGTAGCGCCCCGGTGGATTGGCTCAGCGTCCACGCCCCCGGGAGGCTGATCCACGTGGAGGCTGGGGACAGGGTCGTTGTCGCCGCCGGCGGCCTGCGGGTCGTGGAGGGGGGCGGCTAGCACGTCAGGTGGAGCGCCGCCAGCACCCTGGCGCCCTCCTCCGCGAGCCTGTTGTACACGTCGACCGCCTCGCGCGTGGGCGCCGCGAGCAGCTCCACTCCCAGCTCTCTGAGCGCCTCGACGACGGTGTAGTCTATCTTCAGCATGCCGTCGTGCCCTGTCCCCACTATGACGACGCTTGGGGCCGCCTCGCGGATGTAGGGTTCCAGGTCCTCCCAGTAGAGGACGTGTCCCTCCCTGCGCCACCAGGCGTCGTCGAGTATCCCTGCGGGAGTGAAGACTATGTCCCTCGTGTAGGGGCGGCCCCCTATCTTTATCCAGCCGAAGCGGTACTCCTCTACGAGCAGTGGGGCCTGCACGCTATATCTGTCGGCGGCCGGCTATATCAAGATCCCCCCCTCCCGGGGGCCGGGGGCGGAGAGGATATCATAGACCACCGGGTATATATAGAAACATGATGTCCAGGAGGGTTTTCGTCGCTGCGCTGCTCGCAGCCGTCATGCTAGCCGCCTCTGCGCCCGCGGCGCCCGGGGGCCTCGAGGTCGTGGGGTCTGCCTGGGTGCTGGCCCCCGCGGTCTCCGAGACCCCCGAGGGCATGGTGGGCGTGACCTCCAACATAAGCGTGATCGTCACCAAGGGGTGGGGGGACGTATACGTGTCGACGTTCTCGCTGACCGAGAAGGACTTCCAGGGCGCGGCCGCCACTGCCGCCAGGGTGGCGGCTAGGCTTGCCGGCGTCAACTTCTCCAGGTATAACTTCTACTTCGAGGTGCGGGGCGGCGCGGTGATAGTCGGCGGCCCCAGCGCGGGCGTCGCGATGACTGTGGCCGCGTACGCGGCCCTGACGGGTAGGGAGATCAACAGGAGCGTGGCGGTCACGGGGATGGTGGCCCCCGATGGCAGCGTGGGGCCTGTGGGCGGGATATACGAGAAGGCCTGGGCCGCCAGCCGGGCCGGCGTCAAGCTCTTCCTCGTCCCCCCGGGGCAGAGCGTGGTGGTCGAGTATAGGCGTGTCGCGCGGAGGGCCGGCCCCTTCGTGTTCTACCAGGTGGTGCCGGTTAAGGTGAACCTGTCGAGGTATGCGCCGGAGCACTGGGGGCTGCACGTAGTGGAGGTGGCCACGGTGAGGGATGCGGTGCGCTATATGACGGGGGCCGAGGTGCCCGGGCCTAGGCCGCGGGAGCCCGTGCTGGGCCCCGAGGCCAGGGAGCGCGTCTCCACGGTTAGGGGCCTCCTGGAGAGGCGGGCTATGGGGGAGGTGGAGGCGGCGGCGAGCAGGCTCGGCTCCGCAAGGCTGCCGGCCGTGCTTAGGGCCAGGCTCGGCGGGCTGCTGCAGGGCTACGGCTACTCGGAGCTCGACCGGGCGGCCGGGCTTCCCCCCTATAGCGTCGCCAGGCTCTACGCGGCTGAGCGTGCACTAGCCACCGCGCGCTGGGTCTCGCTGCTCCTCGACTACTATGGTGGCGGGAACCTCTCATCGAGGCTCACGTCGCTCCTCTCGAGGTGGAACGCGACGGCCGCCGCGCTGGAGAAGACGGGGGCCAGGGGCCTGCTGGACGCCGAGACACAGGTTATAGCGGCGGACGCGCTAGTCCAGGCGGCCAGGGAGCTGGAGAAGGCCAGGGACGCGTGGAGCAGCGACCCCGAGGAGTCGCTCAGGCACCTAGCCATAGCGAGCGTGCTGGTCGACGAGGCCGACTCCTGGGCCGGACTCCTGGGCGGAGGCTCCCCGCGGGCCCGCGACGAGGCGACGGTCTACCTGATCGCCGCTAGGAGCACGTGGCCCTATGTCGGTACGGTGGCCCAGGAGACCGGCGTTGGCGGCGGCGGCCTGCTCGACGAGGCCGAGGCCTACTACGCGCTGGCGGCTAGGCTCTATGCTAGGGGCTACTACCTGCTCAGCGCCGCGGCCGCGTCGAGGAGCCTCGCCCTCAGCCAGGCGGCGATGGACCTCGTCCAGCTGGCGCTGAGTGGGCAGCCGGTGTACCTGGAGTATAGCCTGAGGCTCGCGCTCTCGGCGTGCGGCCCCGAGGCCGTGGCGAGCGTCTACTTCTACAATCTCTCCCAGCTCTACACCGGCTACGGGGACAAGCTCGTGCTCTACAAGCTGGCCAGCCAGGCCGGGGAGCTCTCCTCGGCGCTCGCAGGTGTCGCGGGGAACATGAGCGCGGCCCCGCAGGCTCCACCAGGGGAGGAGGCGCCGAAGACGCCTGGAGTTGAGGCCCAGGGCCTCAGGGAGTACCTGGAGCGCGCCCTGAAGCTGCTCGAGGAGAAGGGGTATCTGCAGCTCGCGCTGCCAGCCCTGGTGCTGCTCGCCGTACTCCTCGCCGTCGCGAGGCTAGCCTCGCGTAGGAAGACGGCGGTGTCAGAGGGTGCCGGGGGCGGCGGTGGCTGAGCCTCCTCCCCCACCCCCAGCCCACCTAGCCGCGGCGGCCGCCATTTCCTCGAGGTCCCATACCTCTAGCCTCGTCGGCGGCACCATGTCCCTGCGGGGGACGACGAGTACGGCGTGGCCGCCCAGCCCCAGCAGCCTCGACTCGGCTGCCTCCACGTCCGCCCTGGTTATCCTGTGCCTCCACTTGACCTCCCCGACGAGCCTGAGCCTACTGTACTCCACGAGCGCTATGTCGACCTCGGGCTCCAGCACCTTGACGGGCTTGAGGCCGTAGAGCTCGGCGAAGAACCTCTCCGCGAACTGCTCGACGAGCCGTGGGAGGAGGCCCTTGACGACCCTGAGCCCGAAGCCCGTGTCCCCCGCGGCGTCGTAGAAGCCGTAGCGCGCCTGGAGGTAGTACGCTGCACTGGTCAGCGGGGATACGTGCCTGTAGATGCTCCGCCTCCTCCTGCCCCATACGGGGATCCTCTCGAGGAGGCCCAGCCTGGTAGCCAGCAATATATACTTTGTCACGAGCCCCGTGGACGGCTTGGGGAGCAGACCGCGGGAGTAGAGATAGGAGGCTATCTCGCTCAGCCTCGTCTTCCCGGCCGCGACCGCCTCGAGCAGGGCGTCAACCCTACCTGTATAGGCAACATCCTCTTCGTCGAGGATCTCGCCCACCAGGGACTTCGAGTAGTCCCAGCCGCTCTCAACCACGTCCTCGAGCCCCCACCCTATCGCCGGGGGCTCCTGGTAGAACACGAGCCGCGCCGCATCCCCCCAGGGATCGCCCCCTAGGAGGCCGGGCGTGGAGAGGAGCTCCAGGGGGGAGAGTAGGCCCACCCTCCTCTCGGCGAAGAGGCCCTTTAGGGGGGCGTCCGGCCCCTCCACGAAGCGCCTATGGTAGTGTAGCGTCGAGGTTATGAGCACGAGGTCGCCGCCGCACTGGCCCGCCTGCAGGGCGTCCATGAGCCGCGGCGGAGCCCTGTGGAACTCGTCCAGCACAACCTTCCCCGAGCCACACTCCCTGAGGAAGCCTCTTAGGCTGAGCTCGTAGTCCTCCGCGGGGTCGTAGATCGTGCCGCCGCGCCTGACGATGTAGTAGTGGTGGCCCCTGAGCACTAGGCGGGCGTAGAAGGTCTTCCCGGTCTTCCTCCTGCCGTAGAGGAGGCGGCGGCCGCCCCTGCCGAGGAAGCCTTCGAGGCGGGGCCTCCTAACAATAATACCCATAGTATGATACCCTGAGTATCATACCACAGGTATCATATATCACTTGTCCCCGGCCAGCCTCTCAAGCTCCTCGAGCACCCTCGCCGCGTGGCCGCGCGCCCTGACCCGGCGCCACACCCTGGCTACACGGCCCTCCGGGTCTATCAGGTAGGTGGTGCGCACGGTGCCCCAGTACTCGCGCCCCCTCATCCTCTTCTTCCCCCATGCGCCGTACATCTCTATGACCCTGTGCTCCGGGTCGCTGAGCAGCTCGACGCGGAGGCCGTGCCTCTCGGCGAACCTCCTATGGCTCTCGAGGCTGTCCTTGCTAACCCCTATGACAACGGCGCCCAGCTCCTCGAACCTCGGCAGCAGCTCGGTGAACTCCCTCGCCTCCACGGTGCAGCCCGGCGTGTTGTCCCTCGGGTAGAAGTAGAGCACAACCCAGCGCCCCCTCAGGCCGTGTAGGCAGACCTCGCCGCTCAGCCCTGGGAGGCAGAAGTCGGGCGCCTCCTCTCCAGGCTCAGGCCCAGGCATATGGTAGTGTGGCTGTGCCACGCCTATATACCTCACATATAATATAGCCGTGGTGGCGGGGATGGAGTGGCGGGTAGACCAGAGGCCCGCCTACAGCGTCCTCAAGGTCAAGCTGGGCCCCGGGGAGGCGGTCACCGCCGAGGCCGGCGCCTACCTCCTACACCGCGGAGACGTGGACGTGGAGACCGGCACCGGGGGCCTCCTCAGGGGCGTGCTCAGGGCCGCCCTGGCCGGCGAGAAGCTCTTCCTAAACACCTTCAGGGCGAGGACGCCGGCCGAGGTGTGGCTGGCCCCCAGCCTGCCCGGCGACATAAGCTATGTACCCCTCAGGGGGGACTCCTGGATAGTCCAGGACTCGGGCTACCTCGCGCACCACGGCGACGTGGAGGTGGGCGTCGCGTGGCGCGGCCTCAAGGGACTGCTGGCCGAGGGGGAGCTCGTCTGGCTCAAGCTGGCCGGCGAGGGCGGCGTATGGGTCAACAGCTACGGGGGCCTCGAGGTCCTCAGGGTTGGCGCCGGCGAGCGCGTAACCCTGGACAACTTCCACTTCGTCGCAATGCCAGCCGACACGAGCTACACGATCAGGAAGCTCGGCGGCTGGAAGACCCTCCTGCTGGGCGGCGAGGGGCTCGTCGTGGAGATCGAGGGGCCGGCCACACTCGTCATACAGACCAGGACGCTCCCACAGCTCGCCGGGGAGCTAGCCCCCTTCATCGGGGAAAAGTAGTGGGCTACCAGTGGTCCATCGGCCACACGTAGAAGCCTCCCCGGAGCGCGGCGTCGAGCGCCCTCAGCACGCCGCCCGGCACCCCCTGCGGCACAGCCCTCCCCGAGGCCACCAGGCCCGCCAGCCCGGCCTCCCCGTGGATCAGCCTGAGCAGGTCGACCTCCCCCATATAGACCGCGGCGCCCCCCTCGGCCGCCTCCACGTCGCAGCCGCTCACCCTGAAGCCCAGGCTGTGCCCGGCGCGCAGGACGACCCGGCCCTCGGCGCATAGGCCCAGGGCGCGGAGACGCCTCGACAGGGCCTCCGCGAGCCGCGCGGCGAGCCCCCCAGCGTCCAGTATGGCCGCCATGTACGTGCCGCCGCCACCGGCCTCCCAGAGCATACCCCGGAGCCGGGCGTAGAGCCTGGAGCCCGGCGCGTGCAGCCACACACCCCTGGCGCCGCGGCTGGCGAGCTCCTCCACCGCCGCGGCGTAGAGCCCCCAGAGACTGGCCTCGTCCGCGGCTACGAGCTCATAGACGTAGCCGGCCGCTGGGTCTCCGTAGGGCCTCGCGAGACTGCCGCCCGCGTAGGCTAGCGCGTAGCCCGTCAACGCCCCGTCCCTGATCGCCGCGAGCGCGGCTACGCGGCCCGGGTCGTCGTAGAAGAAGGTGTGGTAGAAGCGCCTCTCGAAGAGCCTCGCCTCCATTGCCTCCCGCTCAGCCGTGGCGAAGCCCCACTCCCGGCTTAGCTCCCGGTAGAGCCTCTCCGCCGCCGCTGCGTCGCCCCTCTCGAGGGGCCTCACCTCCACGCCGCCCGCCGGCACAGCTGCCTCCCCTATCGGCGCGCCGTAGGCCTTCTCCGGAGCCACGTCCCTGAAGCCCAGGCGGCGGTACACGCGGTGCGCCGCGGAGAGGAAGCCCGTCCAGAGCCCCGCCAGGGGGATGCCGCGGCGCCTACACTCCGCGAGGGCCTCCGAGAGGAGCCTCGAGGCGAGGCCGCGGCCCCTCCACCCAGGCCTCGTCGCCACGTTGGCTATGCCGCAGACGGGCACGGGCACGCCCCCTAGGAGGAGGCGGCGCACCACGACCTGGACATGGCTCACGGCCGTGCCGTCGGCCTCGGCTACCACGTGGAAGCCCCTCGCCACCGCCGGGTCCAGCAGCCTGTAGAGCAGGAGGTCGCCCCCCGTGAGCCCCCAGCCGCGGAAGGTCTCGAAGGAGGAGCGGAGGAGGCCCGCTACCTCGTCCCAGGGGCAGTCGCCGCTGCACACGCGTGTCTCGACACCCATCGAGAAGCCCCTCCGGGTGCTACTACGCGGGCTACCCTCAAATACCTATGCCGCCGATAGTATAGGTGATAGCCATGCCCTGTGGTAGGAAGAAGTCCGCGCTAGACGATACCGGCAAGGCGATACTGAGGGCCCTCGCCGAGTTCACGGAGCCCGCCGGCTGCAAGCAGATAGCCGAGAAGGCCGGGCTCGACGTCCGCAAGGTCACCGGGAAGCTGAGGAGCCTCCTCAAGCAGGGCTACGTGGAGCGGCCCGTCAAGGGCAAGTACGTGATAACGGAGAAGGGCCGCCAGGCTATAGCTGGTTAGACAGGGGTCGTGGAAAACTCTTTTTTCCCACCGCGCGCTCACACCCCCGGTACCGATGGCGAATAGCGGTGAAGCAGAACCCCCGGGAGGGGGCGCGGGGCGGCGGCTCCTCGCCGCGCTATACTCAAGGATGGCTATAGGCGGCTTCTTCAACGGCCTGACATCGCAGTACAACATGGTCTACATAGTCGAGCTCGGCTTCAGCGAAGCCGTGGTAGGCAGGATACGCTCCTTCAGCCTCGCCGCCGGGGCGCTGCCCGCCGCGCTCCTCGGGATGGCGGCGGACACCTGGAGCAGGCGCAAGGCCTACCTCCTCGTCCTACTCCTGGAGGCAGCCGCCTCCATCTTCTACTACGTGGACGGATCGATCTACGCGCTCATGCTCGCCGACCTCTCCCTGATAACCTCCTTCTACGCCCTCATGGCCGTCGAGAGCATACTCCTCGCGGACTACGTGCGGGGCCGGCGTAGGGGCCTCGCCTTCGGCGTCGCCAACAGCGTCAACATCCTGGCCTCCATGCTCGCGCCGCTCGCAGCCGCCTACCTCATCAACATGTGGGGAGGCATATCCGCCCAGGCTATAAGGCCCCTATACCTTATACGGCTCGCCGGGCTAGGCGCCGGCATACTCCTCGCCTACCGCTACATAGTAGACGTCCGCGCCCCGAGGCGCGCCCCCCTCGGCAGGGCGCTCAGGGAGAGCATAGAGCTGCTCAAGCTGAACCCATGGCTCAAGAGATGGGTACTCCTCGAGGTGCTCGGCGGCTACGTCTGGTCGATAAGCGTCCCCTTCGAGATGATATTCGCCGTCCGCGTAAAGGGCGCCGACGAGCTCGTCCTAGGCGCCATGGGCGCGGCCCTAAACATAGGCGCCGTCCTCTCCTCCCCCCTCGCGGGCAGGCTGGCCGACAGGATAGGCCGCGTGAAGACCCTCCTCCTCCTGAGGCCCCTCTACTACACGAGCGTGGCCCTCCTAGTGCTCGCGCCCAGCCCCGAGTACCTCGTAGCCGCCTGGTTCATACGCGGCGTCTTCTCCTCCGGGTCCAGCGCCTTCCGCACACTAGCCCTCGAGCTCGTCCCACACTACTACAGGGGCCGCTGGGCAGCCACCAGGAGCCTCGTCTCCATGCTCCTCAGGAGCCCCGCCCCCCTCCTAGGGGGCATCCTATACACCACGGTGAGCCCCGCCGCCCCCTTCGCCGTCGCCGTGGCCGTCGACGCCCTCCTCCGCGTACCACTCCTCTACATGACCCCCGAGACCCGTGACAGGCAGCGCTACCTGGCCATGTTCAGGGAGCCGGGGGCAAGATAATATACGTGCATATGCACAGATAAGGCCGTGTGCGAGAGCATAAAGGTAGCGATAGGCACGGTGGACGGCAGGAGGCTCACCAGGGGCCACTTCGGCGACAGCCCCCTCTTCGCCATCTACAGGCTCACGCCGGAGGGATGGGAGCTCCTAGAGCTCCGCCGCAACACAGCCGCTGACCTCGAGGAGCGGCGCCACGGCGACCCAGCCAAGTTCAAGGCTGTCGCCAGTCTACTCGGGGACGTAGACGTGGCCGCCGCATGGGCCATGGGGCCCAACTATGTGAGAATGAGGGATGAGGGGCGCCTAGTCCCCTACATAGTGAGGGGTAGGGCTAGGAGGAGTATGCTCGTCGAGGACGCGCTCATGGAGCTCGCCGAGCGGTTTAGCGACCTCTGCCGCATGGTTCTTGAGAAGAGGACGCGAAAATATAAAAAATAATATCTATTCCGGATACTCTATATAGCATGGGCACCCGCCTTGCCCGAAGACACCGTCTACATCGGGGAGAGGCCCGCCAGCGTCTACACGCTACGCATAATGTCCCTCATCTCCAAGCGGAGCCCCCGCATAGTCGTTAAGGCCAGGGGCCGCGAGATCTCAAAGCTCGCACTCGTCTGCGAGACCGTGAAGAGGCTCACAGGAGGCAAGATACGCTACGAGGACATAGAGCTCTACAGCGAGCAGGTCGGCGAGCCAGGCAAGGAGAAAACCGTCCCGGCGCTCAAGGTCGTGATAGTCCCCCTCGAGTAGGGGTAGGCTATATCAGCCCCGCCGCGCATAACCCCCAGGGGCTATGAGGAGTAGGGACCTCGCCGAGCAGAAGCCGTGAGGAGGCCGATTTGCCCCGAGCCCCCTCCACACGGCACGCAGAGGCATATACGACGCCACGCCGATAATAGCATGTGAAGCCGGTACTCGCGATAGACCAGGGCACCACGGGCACCCGGGCCGTCGTCTACCTCGGCCCCCGGCCCATAGCCTACAGCTACCTCGAGCACAGGCAGATATACCCCAGGCCCGGCTGGGTAGAGCACGACCCCCTCGAGATAGCCGGGAACACGCTCCGCGTCGCCCGCGAGGCGCTGAGGACCGCCCGCGTAGACCCGGGAAGCCTAGCGGGGATAGGGGTAACGAACCAGCGGGAGACACTCGTAGCCTGGGACAGGGCCACCGGGAGGCCGCTCTACAACGCGATCGTCTGGCAGGACACCAGGACACAGCCCCTCGTCGACGAGCTCCTCGCCCGGGGGCTACGCGGCGCGATAATGGAGAAGACCGGGCTCACCCCCTCCACCTACTTCTCCGCCACAAAGGCCGCCTGGCTCCTCAAGCAGCCCCGCGTGGCCGAGGCCGCCAGGGAGGGCAGGCTCGCCCTGGGCACCATAGACTCCTGGCTCATATGGACCCTCACGGGCGGCCGCGTACACGCCACCGACGTCACCAACGCCAGCAGGACGATGCTCTACAACATCCACAGCCTCGACTGGGACGACGAGCTACTCGAGGAGCTACGCATCCCACGAGAAGCCCTCCCAGAGGTCAGGCCCAGCGTGCCCCGGGAGCCCTACGGCAGCGCCGAGCAGCTGGGAGGCGCCCCCATCTACGCCGCCCTCGGCGACCAGCAGGCAGCGCTCTTCGGCCAGGCCGCCTACACGCCCGGCAAGGCCAAGAACACCTACGGCACAGGATGCTTCCTCCTCCTAAACACCGGGCACACGCCCCCCAGGCCCGGCAGGATCCTCGCCACCATAGCCTACCAGCTCGAAGGCAGCCCCCCGGTATACGCGGCCGAGGGCAGCATCGCCGTAGCCGGCGCCGCCATAAAGTGGCTCCGCGACCGCCTACACCTCTTCGCAGACGCCAGGGAGCTCGACAGGCTCGCGGAGCAGGCCTACAGGAGCGGGGAGCGGGGCATGGGCGCATACTTCGTCCCCGCCTTCAGCGGCCTCTACGCACCCTACTGGGACCCCACCGCCAGGGGCGCCATACTAGGCCTCACAGCCGCCGTCGAGAAGAGGCACATCGCATACGCCACCCTAGAGGCCATAGCCCAGCGCACCGTAGACGTCCTAGAGGCCATGGAGGAGGACACCGCCACGCGCATAGGCGAGCTACGCGTAGACGGCGGCGCCGCCAAGAGCGACATCCTCCTACAGATACAGGCCGACACCGCCGGCATACCCGTCCTCAGGCCCCGGAACACCGAGACCACCAGCCTCGGCGCAGCCCTCGCCGCCGGCCTCGCAGCCGGCCTCTGGGCCAGCACGGCGGAGCTCGAAGGCCTCTGGCAGCTCGACGCCGAGTTCCGGCCAGCCACCACGCCCCAGGAGCGGGAGGAGATGCGGCGCGCATGGCTCCACGCCCTCCAGAAAGCCCGCGGCTGGCTCACAAGCTGAAAACAGGCGGCCCCGCGTCACCCCCCGGGGGCAGCCAGGCAAACCTCCAGGATCCCCGGCGAGCCACCGCGAAACGCTCCATGCCACGCATATATTTAGCAGAGCAACGGCCCCCACAAACCAATACTCCTCAGTACATCTTACGGTCGGCCCGCCGGATCTAGACCTCCAGGCATCCGGCTCCGAAGGCCGGAGACTTATAAAACCATGTTTCCAAGGGATACCGTTAAATGGAAACACTATTCACGTTTGAATATTTCTATGTGGTATCATTACTGATAATCTGGAAACACTTGGCCTGGAAAAGGCTCATTGCCCTAACGGGGTGTATAGAGGTGGGGTTAGAGGTGTCCAAGGTCGTGAGGGTTAGGTATGAGAAGGGCGTGCTGAGGCCCCTGAGCAGCATCAACCTTGAGGAGGGTAAGGAGTATAAGGTTATAGTGGAGGAAGACATTGATGAACTAATCAAAAAGTACAGGGGCATCCTTGGGAAATCGTCTGTAGAGGAGTTCAGAGAGCTCGAGGAGGAGGCACAAGCCCAATGATATGCCTAGATACAAACATCATCTATCATTTCCTATTCGAAACAGAGCTAACCAGTACCTCGGAGAAAATCATCCGGTAGTCCATCATAGAGGGCATGGCTATCCCCATGATAATACACAATGAGCTACTCTATACTACAGGCGCGAAGATTGCCGAGCTTATAGGGATCTCCCAGAGAATCTCGTAGGGCTCGCCTCGTCTTCGAGCATGAACTTGTCGAGTAGCTCCTTGGGCGCCGGGTTGTGCTTCCCGTAGAGCTTCTCGACGATTTTTCTCCTATCCTCCGCTCTTTCTACGCGGATGAGAAAACCCTTCTCCTTCTCTGAGCTCTTCTTCTCGAGGGGCTTCGACGCGCCCTTCTCATACCTTACTCTTACAGCTTTAGGCACTCCCTACACCTGGGACGGGGGCTGTGCTCGGCGGGGGCTTAGCCCTGGCTGTCCTCTATCATGGCGGCTAGCTCCTCTACGAGCTTCTTCACCCTCTTGTGGGCTGTGGCGACGTCTCTCTTCCCGCACCAGCCCTCGTAGAAGCAGATGTGCATGGTGCTGGCATGGGCCCAGGCGTCGCCGACCCATTCTCCGAGCTCGTCCTCGAGCCTCCTCTTATACTCCCACAGCTCCCCGTGGCTAGAAAGCCTCCTCCCGTCCCTCCAGTAGGCGTAGGCCTTTACGGCGAGCGCCGCCGCCCCCCAGAGCTTCTCGGCTGCCTGCCGCACATTTCCTCTGCGGAGCTCCTCTCGCGACTCCTCTAGGAGGCTTTTAGCCGCCCTAATATACTCCACGGCTCTGCTCTCCGGGTCTAGACCCTGGCTCACGAGCTCGACAAGGTACTCGTCGACGCTGACACCTAGCTTCTCAGCCTCCTCCCTCACACGTCTAGCCAGCTGGCCGCGGAGAACGATTGCTGGCTGCCCCAACTCTCTCCCTGCTAGAGACATGATGTGCACGGTAGATAAGGGTTACCTCCAGACCCCCTGGAGGCCCGCCCCCAGCGCCATCTCCTCCAGCCCGCTCCTCGTAAAGCCCCAGGGTCCAGGAGGGCCTCCCTACCCCTACCGTAGACGCCGAAGACCAGGAGGCCGCCGGGCCTCAGAGCCCTCACAGCCTCAGCCAAAACCGCGGCAGGGGCCCCGTCTCCGAGAGAGCGCCCGTCGAGACCACAGAGTCGAAGACGCCGCCCCTCAGCGGCAGCGCCGCGGCGTCACACTCCACCAGGTGCACCGGCAACCCCCGCGCCTTCCCCCTGAGCACGCACAGCTGCCCCCAGGACAGGTCGACGCCGACAACCTCCACGCCCCCCGAGGCCAGCCTCAGCGCCGCGAGCCCGGTGCCACAGCCCACGTCGAGCACAACACGGCTCCCCCGGGCCTCACCCACAACCCTCTCCACGAGCCCCATGTAGCCCGGCAGGGGGGGGCGAGCCGGTCATAGTAGGGGGAGGAGAGCTACCAGACCAAGTATCTCATCGAGGGAGGCCTCATCAGCGTCCACAACGGCTTCACCGCCAGCCACAGGCTATGGAGCCTACTAACCTGGATCGAGCTGCTGGTCGAGCCTAAGCCCTCCAACCTGCCCACGGAGCCCCTAATGAGGACCGTGGCGCTAGAGGATATAGGCGCAGTAAGGCTCATAAGGGTCTCCACCACCCTCAACTCCTACACGTTCAACCTCGAGCGGGTCGAGAACAAACTACGGGGGCTGGGGTTCAGCGGGCCCGAGACAGGCGAATATGAGGAAACCAGGTACACTACTAGAGTGCTAGGCAGCATTAGCCTGGCAGATAACAGGGCCGAGCTGGAGCTTGAGGAGGGCGAGGAGGTAAGGGTAAGAATCGTGAAGAGCCCGCGAGAGAGAGGCTGAGAGGCCTCATCGGAGTCCTCGGCAAGTCCGGCGATGAGGAGCTAGAAAGATACCTAGAAGAGGCTTGGCAGACATGATTTCCTAGGCACCAACATACTTTCTCAGACATAGATACGGCCCGGAGCCTAGGCTGCTTAACCCCGGCTTATGCAGCGGACCCGCTGTTATGGGGCTTGTTTACGGATAGAGGGTGTACGGGTTTAGCCTTGCTAACTGGAGGATGAGGCGACAGCTACATCGCGGTCGTGCCGGAGCTGACGAGCTGTCATACGCAGGGGGCTGCTACACGGATGGGCCGGGACTATGAGGGTAGCGGGGCTGAGTACACGATATATAGCCTGACGGGTGTAGTGCCACGTGGACGCTAGAATACTCGCGGTAGCCGGGACCGCCGCGCTACTCGCCCTACTCCTCTACCTCCTAGCCGGGAAGCCGCCGGCCCTCGAGGTCGCAGAGGAGGAGTGCCTCCCCGGCAACCCCTACAGGCACTGGGCCCAGGGCTCGACGAGAAGCTACGCCCTCATGTACGACAAGGAGACAGTAAAGCCCGGCGAAGCCGTACACGTGAAGATATGGGTCCTCGCACCCACAGGCAGCGAGCGCCGGGAAAGCATGGAGGCCACACTGGGCGGCACAGCCCTCCAGAAGGAGTTCGAGCTGAAGCCGAGAGGCATGTACCTCGAGGCCTGCCTAGCCGTCACCCCGCGCACGCCCGGCACGCTAACAATCAAGTGGAGAAACACCGCCGCCGAGATAAAGGTGCCCCCCCTAACTCCCTGACTGTCTTCTATCTAGGTCCGTGAGGCTCTGTGTCCTGGGCGCGAGCTGTCAGCTTTCATTATTGCTCCTTTTAACATGTATAGTACAGAGTCTTAGAGAGAACACTAAAATATGTGAAATAGAATCTATATTAGTGTTGCCTAGCACGTGTATTGGAGAATACTTTGGAACAATTATTCTGGGAGCAGATAGGAAGTTCTTGGAGCCTGGGAGAATAGTTATGTTGCTTTTCCCGGGAAACTATACGTTAACTGGCAGAAAGGGGTAAGAGACATGGTTAAGCACGCTATTCTCCTAGCCGATGAGGAATGGTGTAAAGCCGCTGCCTCGGGTAAAGTGAAGGTCTATGACTTTATTAAGCCGAGAAAACGCGGGATATATGCCATCGGCAATGGGTCTGTCTGCGTGGTTATGACAAAGGCTAAGACAGGGCAGCCACAAATTGTTTACGGAGAGTTTACTGTTAAAGAGGTAAAGGAGGTAGATGCTAGTGAGTACAATAGGCTAGCTGAGCAAGGGCTGATCCGTAAGTCTCAAACACTAAGGCCGGGCGAGAGAAGGTGGGTAATATTCTTCGACGAGTTTAAAGAATATGCTAGGAAGCCGCGTAAGGCCGAGCTAACCGATGTTAAGACAGCTACGAGTAACAAGCCTATCTCTGAGTGGGTGATAAGTGGTCTATCCTACATTGATGACCAGGCGCTTGAAGGTATAAGGAAGAAGGCTGGCGAAAAAAGTGAAAATGGGCGGCCGCTGTATTCAATTGCTGAGCGTTTAGAGAGGCTTGAGGAGAGAGTTGATAGACTTGAAAAATTGACAGGCTTATCGGAGCTTAATTTTCCGCTATCACATGAGTGTGTAGAACTTATGTTGCTAAAAATAGGTAGACAACTAGGATTTGAAGTATATACCGCTGATCCCTCTAAGACTTGTAGTAACGTTAGGCTAGGCGAACAGGCTACTATCACTAGAAATGATTTAAGCAGATATGCTGGGCCCGAGGTATTGGAACCGTTGAGTAGGATAGACGTGGTGTGGCATAGGAGTGGAGAAGTTTTCTATGTTTTCGAGGTGGTTGTAGGTGGTAGTATGCATGAAGCCTTGCTGAGGCTGTCGAGGATAGGTGAGCTTAACGCGAGGTTGTTCGTAGTATCACCTGATAGTAAGAGAAAGGAGTATGAGAATAGGCTCAGAAACCCCGCTTTCAATACCATAAGAGGCAAGTGTAAATTCTTAAGTACGGGCAGTCTAGCACGAATGTTCATTTTAACCAATCTCTGGAGACAGTCGATAGAGAGCCTCCAGCTACCCCATATTAAATAGGAGACAGCGGCGCACTCTATAGCTCCCAAGGCCTATTTTCCGAGATACAGGCTGGACCTCTCGATGGGCCAAAAAATTGTTGCCCGGGTTTCCGGTGCTGCTACTGCTGCCTTTCTTTGAGAAGGTCCCTTATCTCGCGGAGCAGCTTGACCTCCTCGGGCGGCTCCGGCGGCGGCGCCGGCTTCTCCTCCTCCTTCCTCATGAGGGCGTTGGCGACCTTCACGATCGCGAAGACCGCCGCGGAGACTATGAGGAAGTACACGAGCGTGTTTATGAAGGCGCCGTAGCGTATCGCCACCTCGGCCGCGCCCTCCGTGGCCGGCCTAAGCACTATCTTGTACTGGGAGAAGTCGAGGCCCCCAAGTATGTAGCCGATCGGCGGCATCAGTATGTCGTTCACCAGGCTGCTGACGACGCTGTTAAAGGCCATGCCCATTATGAAGCCCACCGCGAGGTCGAGCACGTTGCCACGGGCTATAAACTCCTTGAACTCGTCTATCAGGCTCATGGCGTGTATCCCCCGCCATACATCTTAAATACATTATTGTTGGAAACACCGCGCCCCCAGCCCCGCGGCAGCCCAGCCAGCCACAAGGCCCCGCGTGCCCAGGTCCACGGGGGGCTACGGAGACGCCAGGTAGACATCCACAACCAGGCTATCCCCCACAGCCCTACACTCCACCCAGAGACGCCTATACCTGACGAGGTCCCCGGCGAACCGCGCAGACCCCGTCATCTCCCCGTAGAGCCACTCCACATACTCGTCGGCGAACACCGGGCTATAGGCCTCCGCGAGCACCGGGAACCTGAACTCCCACCTCAACACCCCGGGGCCGCGGCCAAGGCCCGAGTCGAGAACCAGGTTCGGGTGCCGCTCCCGCATAAGAAGGGCCAGCCGCCCCGCCAGCTCCTCAAGCTCCTCCCCCGTGGCGCGCCGCGCGGCACCCCTAAACTGGGACGCAGACAGCACACCCACCTCCTCCACCTCGACGCGGCCCCCCGAGACATACACCCTATAGACCCGGGCCTCCCTCACCCGGAGGTTCTCCAGCCTATGTCCCTCGTACACGCCCTCCCGGTAGTACGCCCAGTAGTCATAGTACGCGCCCAGCGGCAACGGCGGCAGCCGCTGATCCAGCATATAGTACTCCCCGCCAATCCTCACGGCCGCCGCCGCGTGCCCCACAACGCCGCCCGGCCCCGTGAAGTTCATCTCAAACACGTACACCGGGTAGCCCATATAGGCCAGGATCCCCGCCGTCAACACCGCGTAGTCGACGCACACCCCCCGCCCCCTCTCCACCGTCACACTCGGAGGCTGCACCGGCAGGGACACGCCACCCACCAAGGCGTCACGACGCCCCCAGTCATACCCCAAGTGCCCCTCCTCCCACGCCAGCACATTCCACGCACTCTCCGCCAAGCCCCCGCCCCGCAGCCTCGCCGCAAGTCCCCTCAGCAGCGAAGCCTCCCCCGGCCTCGACAGGTAGCAGCGCAGAGCCTCCCCCAGCGTGTAGTAGGAGCCCTGGCCACACACAGGCCGCCCAGGCAGCTGCAGCTGAGAGCCCCCAGGCCCCGACACCAGGGCGGGCCCATAAACCGCCGCGACCACGAGAACCGCGAGAACCACGAACAGCGCCACAGCCCACCTCGCAGCCCGCCCCGCCCCCCGGGCCACACCGCCCCGCGAGACATAGCCCACACGCCCCACAGGGGCACGCCTCCCACGGGAGCCCCCGCGCCGGCCCCGGGAACGCTGGGAGCGGCGCAGCGCCTCCGCCACGCGGCGCCTCTCCTCGCGCTTCCCCTCCACCAGGGCCTCATACCAGGGCCTAGCCGCCTCCAAGTAGCCCTCCACACCCAGGTAGGCCTCCAGGTCCCGGGCCAGCTCCCACAGCTCCCCCACCACCAATCCGTCGCCAAGCCTGGCCTCAGCCTCCGCCACCACCCTAAGCAGCGAGTCCAGCAGCTCGCCGCCCCTCCCTACCAGATCCCCGTCACGATACCCCCTCCATATATCCTCCACCCACGTCTCCAGCAGCGACGCCACATAGTCACCATCACTGAACACCCGCCACCTCACACGCGTATAGCCGTCACGCCCCCACACAGCCCTACTACCCCGCAGCACCGGGAGAAGCCTGTTAACACGCGGGTTAACAATCCTCGTAACCATATAGTGCACACTCAGCTCCCGCCGCCCCCCAGGGCCACGCGGGGCGCCACCCCCCTCCCCGGACCCGCCGGCACCGCCACGCGGCCCACGCGACGCGCCACGCTCCCCCTCCCCCGCACCCCTCAGCCTAGCCAGCAAGCCCTCAAAGTAGCCCTCAAGCCCCACACTAGCCTCCAGCTCCCCCGCCATCTCCAGCAACAACCCGTAAGCCTCCCCAGCCCCCTCCAGGCCCTCCACCCCCAGCACAATAGGGGCAAGCCTCCCAAGCGCCACGCGGCAAA
>Ga0256835_1000587_pt1 | contig 26002 bp, 20 predicted proteins | sample PIR30metaG_FD_185972 | JGI IMG/M metagenome (GOLD analysis project Ga0256835, IMG submission 185972) | Hydrothermal vent microbial communities from East Pacific Rise, Pacific Ocean - PIR-30 | ecosystem: Environmental > Aquatic > Marine > Hydrothermal vents | place: Pacific Ocean: East Pacific...
TGCCTAACGTGGTGGTGGTCGAGCGGGTGGGCCCCGGCAAGGGCATCGAGTGCCCCATGGTCGATGGCCGCGACCAGTACTGGCACGACCTCATGGCCAAGGCCGAAGTGGGCTGCGACCCGGTGTGGATGGACGCCGAGGACCCCTTGTTCATCCTCTACACCTCCGGTTCCACCGGCAAGCCCAAGGGCGTGCAGCACACCACCGGCGGCTACATGGTCTACACCTCCCTAACCCACAAGTACGTCTTCGACTACCACCCGGGTGATGTCTACTGGTGCACCGCCGATATCGGCTGGGTCACCGGCCACAGCTACATCCTCTACGGCCCACTGCTCAACGGGGCCCAGAGCCTGATGTTCGAAGGCGTGCCCACCTATCCCGACGCCGGGCGTTTCTGGGAGGTGGTGGACAAGTGGAAGGTAAACATCTTCTACACCGCCCCCACCGCCATCCGCGCGGTGATGCGCATGGGCGACGAATTCGTCACCAAGTACAGCCGCCAGACCCTGCGCCTGCTGGGTACGGTGGGCGAGCCCATCAACCCCGAGGCCTGGCGCTGGTACAACGAGGTGGTCGGTGACTCCCGCTGCCCCATCGTGGACACCTGGTGGCAGACCGAGACCGGTGGCATCCTCATCACCCCGCTGCCCGGGGCCATCCCCACCAAGCCGGGTTCGGCCACCCTGCCCTTCTTCGGGGTAGAGCCGGCGATCCTCGACGAGGATGGCAAGGAGCTCGCAGGCAACGACGTCAGCGGACGCCTGGTGATGAAGGCGCCCTGGCCCGGCCAACTGCGCACCACCTATGGCTCCCACGAACGCTTCGAACAAGTCTATTTCTCGGACTACGACGGCTACTACTTCACCGGTGACGGCTGCCGCCGCGACGAGACCGGCTACTACTGGATCACCGGGCGGGTGGACGACGTCATCAACGTCAGCGGACACCGCATGGGCACCGCCGAGGTGGAGAGTGCCCTGGTGAGCCACCCGGCCGTGGCCGAGGCGGCGGTGGTGGGCTTCCCCCACGAGATCAAGGGACAGGGCATCTACGCCTATGTCACCCTAAAGGTGGGCCAGGAATACACCGACGATCTGAAGAAAGAACTGATACTGCACGTGCGCAAGGAGATCGGCCCCATCGCGGCTCCCGACGTCATCCACTGGGCGCCGGGGTTGCCCAAGACCCGTTCGGGCAAGATCATGCGCCGCATCCTGCGCAAGATGGCCGACGGCGGTGGCATGGAAGACTTCGGCGACACCAGCACCCTGGCCGACCCCTCGGTCATCAACCAACTCATGGAGATGAAGGACAAGTAACCCGACAACCCGCCGGGGCGCGGCGCACCGCCGCGCCCCGGTACCAACTCCGGGTTGATCCGCGCTAAGCGGCGTCCAAGGATACCAACTGGTATCATGGGGGACAGCACCCAGCCAAAACCATGGGAGTAGAGATGCCCAATCGATCGCAGAAGTCATCCATACCCCTCAAGACGCGGATCGAATTCTTTGAAGAAATACCCCCCTTTGACCAACTCGACGACCAAACCCGGCGGCAACTGGCCCAACAGTGCCAGGTGGAGTTCCTGCCCCAGGGCACCCAGTTTCTGCACCGCGGCCGCACGCCCATCAAGCACCTGCGCTTGATCTTCCAGGGCAAGATAAAGCTGTTCCTCAAAGACGATTCGGGAATCATCACCCTGGAGGACTACCGTGACATCGGCGACGCGGTGGGCACGCTGGGCCTGCTGCGCGGCAGCCACTCCAACCTCGACGCGGTCACCATGGAAGAGTGCGTGTTCCTGCTCATCGAACGCGAGCTTTTTCTTGACCTGCTCGACAACCACCCCCCCATCACCCGCTACTACCTCAACTCTCTCACCGAGGGCTACCTCACCAAGGCCTTCTCCGAGCTGGAGCGTACCCGCAGCCGGCTCAATACCGAGGGTTCGCTATACCTGTTCAGCGCCCAGGTGGGCGATATCGTGCGGCGGCGGCCGGTGACCATCCCGGCGGCCGACACGGTGCAGCAAGCCGCCATCCTCATGAGTGAACGGCGGGTGGGCGCCCTGCTGGTTACCGACACCAGCGGCAAGATCACCGGTATCATCACCGACCGCGACCTGCGCTCTAAGGTAGTAGCCCGGGGGCGAAACGCCACACTACCGGTGCGGGAGATCATGACCACCCCGGTGGCCACCATTCCCACCCACACCGTTTGTTTCGACGCCCTGCTGGCCATGATGAAGCACCGGGTGCACCACCTGGCCCTGGAAAAAAACGGCGACATCGTGGGTGTGCTCTCGGGGCATGACCTGATGGTGCTGCAGGGGTCCTCGCCCCTGTACCTGGTGCGCGAAATCGTGGCCCAGGACAATATCGAAGCCCTCTACGACCTATCCCTGCAAAGTCCCCTGGTGGTGAGTTCCCTGATCAAGGAGGGGGCCAAGGCCGGCAACATCACCCGCATGATCACCCTGATGAACGACTACATCGTGGACCGGGTGCTCAGCCTGCTGCAAGAAGAGATGGGCCCGCCGCCGGCCTACTTCTGCTGGTTGCTCATGGGCTCGGAAGGACGCCGCGAGCAGACCTTCCGCACCGACCAGGACAACGGCCTGCTCTACGCCGATCCCACTGACGAGGCCCACGCCAAGGTCTGCCGGGAATACTTCAGCCAACTGGGGGCCAAGGCCATCGAGCACCTGGTGGCCTGCGGTTTCCCGCGCTGCCCGGGCAACATCATGGCCTCCAACCCGCAGTGGAACCAGCCCTTCTCGGCCTGGGCCGGCTACTTTGACAAGTGGATTCGTACGCCCCAGCCCAAGGACGTGCTGCACGCCACCATCTTCTTCGACTTCCGGGCCGGCTACGGCGCCAAGGACCTGGGGCTGCGGTTGCGCCACCACCTCACCAAGCAGTTGGTCGGCCAGGAGCTGTTTTTGCGTTTCCTGGCCAAGGACTGCCTCACCACCCCCTCGGCCCTCACCATGTTCCGGGGGTTCGCGGTGGAGCGCTCCGGTGAGCACAAGAACAAGCTGGACCTCAAACACAAGGGCTTGGTGCCCTTCGTGGACTTCGCACGGCTCATGGCCCTGAAGCACGGGGTGTTCGAAACCAACACCATGGAGCGCCTGCAGGTCTTGGGCGAAGCCGGCCACATCAGCCAGGGGCTCTACCTCGACGCCCTGCAGGGCTACGAGTTCCTGATGCAGATTCGGCTGGAGCACCAGCAGGCCCAACACGACGAGGGCCTCATCCCGGACAACTACATCAACCCGCGGGACTTAAGCGACCTGGACCGCCACACTCTCAAGGATGTCTTCAACGTGATCAATGACATCAAGTCGGTTATCCGGGATTCCTTCCGCCTGGGCTAAGCCCGGCGACGATGCCTGGCGCAACGGCATGGAGTGGGAGGGGACACCTCAAGACGGCGCAGAGACCAACCGACTTTTACCGCCCACCCACCAACAACATAGAGGATTTCCCCGGGACATCATGCGGCAGAGACCAGCCGACTCTTACCGCCCCCCCCTGGTCAGCCCCCTTTAGCCCCGACGCCCGGCTTAGGGCTTGAGGTGGATGGTGGGATTTAACTGGACGATAATCTCGCGCAGCAGGTCGTCATACTCCGGCGTGTGCTGGCGCCCGGAAGCGTTGTAAATCTCCAACAGCTTCTCGGCCACCCGCGGGTCGCCGATATCGCGCAAAACCACCAGGGCCTCCAGGCTGCCGGCCCGGGCCGCGTCCAACAACTCCGGTTGCACCGAGGCGCCCATCTTCACCAGCACCTGGCGGCTGCTCTGGCGCAGACATTCCAGGCCGGTGTCGGCCACGGCCATGCCGGCCAGCAGCTCCGGCACCGCCTTGCCCTGCATCCGGATGAGATAGCCCTCGGCCTCGGCCCGCAACTGCGGCTTGCCCACGCACAGGCGCACCACCATGTCCGACGGTCGCTGCAGGTAGCGCCAGACGTAATGCTGGTACACGGCGTCGCCGGCCAGCAGGAGCAGCCACAGGATCACCACGCCCCAGACCACCGGGCTCACCGGGCGCGGACCCAGCTTGCGCGCCATCTGGATGCCCTTGTACACCACCAGGCCGGCGGTGAGGCTGACCAGGATCAGCACCAACGAGGGGGCCAGCACCACCAGGGACCAGAGGTGCTCGCCCAGGTTGTTGATGTCGTTGGCCTTGAGATAGGCGCTCAGGGGACGGACGAACTTGATAGAGAAATAGACCGTGGCCGCGGCGGCCGAGAGCAGCGCCGGCAGACCGGCCCACCAGCGCCCCCGCCACAATAGATAGCCCATGGAAGTGAGCACCACAAAGGCGGCGGCCAGGCCAAAGCGATCCAGGGGCACGTAGGTGAGCACGTCCACCGCGTTGACACTCACCAGGGCCACCAGGGGCACCAGGCCCGGCGCAGCAGCGGCCAAGGCTCCACGTAAGAGTACCTTGATGTTGGCCATGTCCTGGGGGCTGATCTGCGACATCTCTTCTCCATCGAGGCGTGGACAGCAACCGCCGGCCGGGGACCCATCCGGCTGTGCCTATTACTACGAAGTTTCCGGCGTGTTTGTAAACAGAAAAGAAGGCGCGCCGGAATGCTCCGGCGCGCCCTCTTTGGGTTCAGGTTAACTGAACGCGGCTACCTCGTTTAGTGATCGGTCGCCTCGCCCGCACCCCTGGGTACACGGACGTTTTCGACGATCTCTTGCACCTCGGCCGGCGGGGCCTTGGTGAAGGAGGACACCACGATGGTAACGATGAAGTTCAGGATCATGCCCACCGTACCGATACCCTCGGGAGTGATCCCCAGGAACCAGTTGGCGCCGCCCATGAACTTGGCGTTAATGATGTAGATGGCGGTGAATATGATACCGGCCAACATACCGCAGATGGCGCCCTCCCGGGTCGCGCTCTTGGTGAAGATACCGAGCACGATGATGGGGAAGAACGATGAGGCCGCCAAGCCGAAGGCGAAGGCCACCACCTGGGCCACGAAGGCAGGAGGATGGATGCCAAAGTAGCCGGCGCAGGCCACCGCCACACCGATCATGATACGGCCCACCAGCAGGCGCTGCTTCTCAGATGCCTTGCGGTTGACCACGCGGTAGTAGAGGTCGTGGCTGATGGACGAGGCCACCACCAGGAGCAGACCGGCTGCCGTGGACAGGGCCGCGGCCAAACCACCGGCCGCCACCAGGCCGACCACCCAAGGCGGCAGGCCTCCAATCTCCGGGCTGGCCAGCACCATGATGTCGCGGTCGATGTACAGCTCGTTGGCCACCTGGGGCACCGCCTTGCCGTCGGGATACTTCTGGGGGGTGAGGGGGTACTTCTTCTGCACCTTAGGCGGCTTGTTGGCCACCAAGGGCTCACCGAACTTGCCCTTTTTGCCGGTGAATACCGGCCGGCCGATGAAGGCCTTACCGTTGCGGTATTGGATTTTGCCGTCACCGTTGTAGTCAACCCAGGCGATCAGCCCTGCCTTCTCCCAGTTTTTATACCATTCGGGCCTGTGTTCATATGAAACCTCGTTTAAGGTCTCGACCATGTTGAAGCGGGCGAAGGCCGCCACCGCCGGCGCGGTGGTGTAGAGGATGGCGATGAACAGCAGGGCGAAACCACCCGAGAGACGGGCGGCCCGCACGGTGGGAACCGTGTAGAACCGGATGATGACGTGGGGCAGACCCGCGGTACCCACCATCAGCGCGAAGGTGATGCAGAAGACGTTGAGCATGTTGGTGTTGGTGGTCGCGAAGGTCTTGGTGTATTCAACGAAGCCCAAGTCCCTGGCTATGACATTTAGGGTGTCGAGCAACATCTTGCCGGCGTACGCGCCGTCACCGGTAATGGTGCTGCCAAAACCGATCTGCGGTATGGGGACGCCGGTAACGATCATGGAGATGCCGATGGCCGGGATGAGGTAGGCCACGATCAGCACGCAGTACTGGCACACCTGGGTCCAGGTGATGCCCTTCATGCCGCCTAAGGCGGCGTAGATGAACACGATACACATACCGATGATAACACCGGTGTTGATGTCCACCTCCAGGAAGCGGCTGAAGACGATACCCACGCCGCGCATCTGGCCGGCCACGTAGGTGAACGATACGAAGATGGCGCATACGGCCGCCACCAGCCGGGCGCTGTCGGAATAGTAGCGGTCGCCCACGAAGTCGGGCACCGTGTATTTTCCGAACTTACGCAGGTACGGCGCCAGCAGCAGTGACAAAAGTACGTAGCCGCCGGTCCAGCCCATCAGGTAATAAGCGCCGGGATACCCCAAAAACGAAATGAGACCGGCCATGGAGATGAACGACGCAGCGCTCATCCAGTCGGCCGCGGTGGCCATGCCGTTGAAGATGGGGGGCACCCCCATGCCCGCCACGTAGAATCCCTTGGTGTCGGCCACGCGGGAACGCCAGGCCACAAATATATAGAGGGCAAAAGATAGCCCTACCCAGACGATAGTCCAGCCGAGAATACCCATATCTTACTCCCAAAATAGTTTGGGCGTCGGGATGATAATCCCGGGGACGCCGCTATTCATCCACGTCGTACTCTTTGTCCAACTTCTTCATTAAGGCGCAGTAGACAAAGATCAGCACCACGAAGACGTATATGGACCCCTGTTGGGCGAACCAGAATCCCAGCGGGAACCCGCCCAGACGGATCGTGTTCAGCGGCTCTACGATAAAGATGCCGCACACGTACCCCACCACAAACCAAATGGCCAATAATATGGTCATCAGCCTAATGTTTTTACGCCAATATTCCTTTACGTCCTTTGCCACCTGTGGCCCTCCCTTTCCCGCGGCGCCCGACCACCGCAATACATTAAGGTGTTCAAATTGCCACGCCCCTGTTTCTCAACCAACCATGGCCCGCCGAGGCGGAGGCCTTTCCCGGCTGCGATGGGCTGGTTGGTTCCGGGCGGCCGACTTGCGGGCGGCTTATCAACAACCCGGTACCAGAGGCGAAAGTACCTCAGGAGCATAATAGCTAAGCCGTTCAAACCAACACTATGGGGGGAAACCCGTAATTCATGGGGGGGATCACCCCCAAATCGTACTCTTGTACCCGGTATCAAAGGTAGGGTTTCCGTTTAGGTAGATGGTCCCTGCGGGCTAGTACTTTTGCGCAGACCGTGCTGTCCCAGGCCCGCCAGGACGCTCGGGGACCATGCGTGGGAAGGTGCAGTTAAGGATTGGATTTGACAAGCGATAGCAGATAACGCCGTCGGCACTGCCCCCTGGTGGCGGCCGGGGCGAGGCCGACTTAAGAAACCGCGGCCGCAGCCGCATTCCAGGAGGGATTACCAGCAGGTTAGGTGTCCCAGAGGTCGGGGTCGATGATGCCGATCTTGATGGCCAGCTTCACCAGGTCCAGGCGGTCCTTGAGGCTGAGCTTGCGCATGATGTTGGTGCGGTGCTTCTCCACCGTCTTGGGGCTCACCGAGAGAATTTCGGCGATTTTGTTGGTGGAGTTGCCCTCGGCCACCAGGCGGAACACCTGCTGCTCGCGGTCTGAGAGCAGGTCGTAGCCCTTTACCGGCGGCTTCTTGTTGCGGTTGGAGATGTAGGCGCTGACTACTTCGGCCTTGATCTTGGAGCTGAGGAAATACTCGCCGCGGCGGGCGGCGCGCACCGCCTCGATGACGTCGCTCACCGGCGAGGCCTTGAGCACGTAACCCATGGCCCCGGAGTCGAGCATGCGGTGGATCATCGACTCCTTGGCATGCATGGTGAGCACCACCACCTCGCACTGGGGCAGGGTCTCCTTGATAAGGCTCACCGCCTCCAGGCCGCTGATGCCGGGCATGGCGATGTCCAAGATGGCCACGTCGGGCTTGCTGGCCCGCACCATCTCCAGGGCCTCCAGGCCGTCGGAGGCCTCGCCCACCACCTCCATGTCCGACTCTTTGCTCAGTATCTGCCGGATGCCCTCACGCACCACGGTGTGGTCATCGGCGATGAGCACCTTGATCCTTGGCATGTATTATCCCTCTCCCCCCGTGGCCGCGGCCTCGGTGTCCGGCGTCCCCGGGCCATCCTGGCGCGCTTGGCCCGGCAACGCCACCCGGACCATTGTACCTTTGCCCACCGCGCTACGAATGTCAATAGTGCCGCCGGCCCAGGCCACCCTCTCCCGCATGGAGGTGAGCCCGATACCGCGGCGGCGGCCACGGCGCCGGTTCAAGGCTTTTTGCTTGTCAAACCCCCGGCCGTTGTCCTGCACCACCATGATCACCCGGGGGTGGCTGTAGGTGAGCTGCACCGAGAGCTTGCGGGCGCCGGAATGCTTGGCCGCATTGTTGAGGGCCTCTTGCAAAACCCGGTAGAGCACGATATCCACCTGGGGGTCCAGCTTACGCCGGCCAAAGCCCACCGCCGAAAAATCGACCTCCATCACCCCGGCCAGGCGCTGGCGGAAGTCGTCCACGAACCACTCCACCGTGGGCACCAGGCCCAGGTGGTCGAGCATGTCCGGCCGCAGCTCGCTGGAGATTTTGCGCATGTTGTCGGCCAGCACCTCGATGTCGGAGATGAGCTTTTGGCAAAACTCCCGCTGCTCGGCCAGGGCCGGGTCCAGGGACTTGCGCAGCGACTCCACCCCCAAGTGCAGGGCGGTGAGCGACTGCCCGAACTCGTCGTGCAGGTCGGCGGCCAGGCGGCGGCGCTCCTCCTCCATGCCCTCGATGAGCCGGCGCGAGAGGTGGCGTATCTCCTCCTCGGCCTGGCGGCGCGCGGTGACGTCGCGCAGGTAAGCCAGCACCAGCAGCCGGCCGTGGTAGTTGAAGGTGGCCGCGCTCACCGCGATGTAGAGGAAGCCGCCGTCTTTCTTGATGCCCTTGAAGTCGTAGCGGGTGGGTACGCTGTGGCCTTCCTGGCGCAGCTTGTTCAGGCTCAGCACCCAGGACTGGTCGTCGGGGTGGATGATGGTCTTGAGCGAACGCCCCAGGATGTGGGAGCGGTTGCCGTGGCCGAAAATCTCGGCCAGGCGGTTGTTGCACCATACGATGCGCTGGTCCCGTATCACCGCCACCCCGTCGGAGGACGACTCGATGGCCAGCCGGTAGCGCTCCTCGGACTCGCGCAGGGCCAGCTCGGCCTCGCGCCGCAGGCTCATCTGGTCTTCCAGTTGGCTGACCTTTTCCTCCAGCTCCTTGGCGTGCTCCTGGATCAGGGCCTCGCGCTCCTGGTAAAAATCGATCTTGCGCTTGACGTCCTCGGGGCGGGCGCGCAGGTCGGCCAGAATCTCGGCGTACATCTCGGTGAGTTCCTCGGCCTCGCTGGGGGTGAAGAGCTCGGCCTGGGACAGGGCCCGGTTGGCGGTGGCCGAGCCGATGGCCCCGGCCAGTTGCTTTTCCACGTGGTCGTAGAGCTCGGCCAGGTCGGCGATGGACACCAGCTTCTTGCCGGTTAACCCCACCTCGCTTATGGCCTGCACCGTGAGCCGCCGGGCGCGCTGGGGGCCGAAATAACGGCCGAAGAGCTTGATGATGCGGCGGCGCTTGTCCCCCAGGGGGATCAGCGGGTTGTCATGGGATGAGCCGCGAAACAGCGACACGTCGCCCAAGGCGCCCACAAAGGCCTCGGCCTGGGACTGGCTCTTGTCGCTGGGCTGCACCCACAGGCTGCCCAGGACGTAGAAGCCGATGTTGAGCAGCATGCTCCAGAACAGGGCGTGGCTGATGGGGTCGGTGCCGGTGAGCCCCAGCAGGTTAGTGGGACGCAGCAGCTCCAGGCCAAAGGGACCATGCTCCATCAGGTCGCGGGAGAACCACCCGGCCCGGATAAAGGCCGGCAGCAGCAGGGTGTAGGCCCATATGGCGAAACCGGCCAGCAGCCCCAGGATGGCCCCCCGGCGGTTGCCGCCGCGCCAAAACAGGCCGCCCACCAGGGCCGGAGCCAACTGCAACACCGCCACGAAAGACAGCATGCCCATGTCCACCAAGGGGAAGAAATCGCCCACCAGCCGCTCGAACCAGTAGCCCATGAGGATAAACGCCGCCACCGCCAGCCAGCGGGCCCGCAGCAGTTGGCGCTCAATGATCCCCAACTGGGGAATCCAGTCCACCAAGGGCAGCAGCAGGTGGTTACTGATCATGGTGGCCATGGTCATGGAACTGATGAGAATCATGCTGGTGGCCGCCGAAAAACCTCCCAAAAAGACCACCAGGGCCAGCCAGGGATTGCCCTGGTCCAGGGGCAGCTTGAGCACAAAGGTATCGGCCTGGGAGATGGGATAGCCGGCCAGCAACCCAGCCTGGGCAATGGGATACACGAAAAAGTTGATGATCAGCAGGTAGAGCGGAAAGAGCCACATGGCCCACCGGATGTGCCGCTCGCTCTGGTTTTCCACCACCGCGATGTGGAACTGGCGGGGCAGGCACAAGATGGCGTTACCGGCCACCACCAGGTAGCTGGCCCAGGTGGCGAAAGACAAGGAGGCGGCATGCTGGCGGTTGAGCTCCCGTACCGTGGGGTCTTGCGCCGCCTTGATCAGGATGTCGCCCACCCCGTCGTACATCCAGTAAGCCACGAATATGCCGGCGGCCACAAAGGCCACCAGCTTGACCATGGACTCCACGGCCACCGCCATCACCATGCCCTCGTGACGCTCGGTGGGGTCCAGGCGGCGCACCCCGAACATGATGGTGAACAGGGTCATCATGCCCACCACCACCGGCCCCACGTGGCGGTGCACCCACTGCCCCGCCTCGCCGGCGCCGGCGGTGATCACCGTAAAGGTCGAGACCACCGCCTTGAGCTGCAGGGCCACGTAGGGCACCGTGCCCACCAGGGCCAGGATGGTCACCAGGGCGGCCAGGCTCTCGGACTTCTCGTAGCGGGCGCTGATGAAGTCCGCGATAGAGGTGATGCGGTTGCGGGTCTTGAGCCGCACCATCTTGCGCAGGATGCCGCTCCAGAAGATGATCATCAGGGTGGGGCCCAAGTAGATAGACAGGAACAGGATGCCGCTGTTGGCCGCCGAACCCACCGACCCGAAAAAGGTCCAGGACGAACAGAACACGGCCAAGGACAGGGAGTAGACCACCGGGTTGTTAACCAGGCTGGAGCCGGCCCCGGCCCGCTTCTCGGCCCAGAGGGCCAACGCGAAAAGGATGCCCATGTAGGCGCAAAAGATGATTATGACCGAGAGGCTCGAGAACATCAGTTGTCAGCCGTCCGGTCCCGGTCGCGGCCCGCTGGGCCGGAAAACGCCGCTATCAGGATAATAAGGGCGATCACCCCGCCCCAGGCGGCGAAGAGATAACTATAGACCGTCGCAGGTTGCCAGTCTTCGGCCACGGCGAAAAACGGCCAGCAAAACGCGATGGCCGAAACCAGCAAAGTGATGATCCACATGGCCGGACGACTGCACAGACGGCGCAGGTGCAGAACCAACCGCGTGCCCCCACGCGACCTTTTTGATATGGTGGGTTGTGTCGTCTCTTGGGAATCAGGCATGATTGGAGCGAATTTTAGCATGTAAATAGGCGCTTAGCCCAGCCCCAAATTCTTCGGCCCGGTAAAGGGCCGGCAAGCAAGGTAGGGCTCGGCCCTAGTCAAATACGGGTTTCCCCCCATAGCGGGGGGCAGGTTTTTTTTCTAACATGTCTTGAGTGTATTGGCGCACCAGTCAAGACGGCCGGCCGGCGATGCTTGCCAAGCGGGCGCAACTCTCACGGCAAACGGGGGCAGCGATCCCGGAGTGGCAAACGGGGGCAAGGCTTCCGGATTGGCAAACGGGGCAAGGCCCACGGAAGACGGGTGTAAGCGCCCCGGCAAACGGGGGCAAAGTTCCCGGGTTGGCAAGCAGGGGAGGCGCTCCTGGTTGATACACGGGGGCGACGTTCCCAGCGAGCGGGTATAACTCGCCCGGGGTGGCAAGCGGGTACGACCTCACCGGCAAACGGCGTGTGGTCCCTTGGCGCTCGTCTCACGTGGGAGGCGTTTCGAAAGGAAGAGCTATGGGCAGCTACCAGGATTTCTTTGACCGCAGCATTACCGATCCGGACGGGTTTTGGGGAGAAGCCGCCGAGGCCATCACCTGGACCAAGAAATGGGACAAGGTCCTCGACGACTCCAACCAGCCCTTTTACCGCTGGTTCACCGGCGGCGAACTCAACACCTGCTACAACGCCATCGACCGTCACGTGGAAAACGGCCGGGCCGACCAACCGGCCATCATTTATGACAGCCCGGTCACCGACACCATAGAGACCATCACCTACCGCCAGCTCCGCGACCAGGTGGCCCTGTTCGCCGGCGGCCTGAAGAACCTGGGCGTGGTCAAGGGCGACACCGTGGTCATCTACATGCCCATGGTGCCCCAGGCCCTGGTGGCCATGCTGGCCTGCGCCCGCCTGGGCGCGGTGCACTCGGTGGTCTTCGGCGGGTTCGCGCCCAAGGAGCTGGCCATCCGCATCAACGACGCCAAGCCCAAGGTGATGGTCAGCGCCTCCTGCGGCATCGAGGGGGCGAAGGTCATCCCCTACAAACCGCTGCTGGACCAGGCCATCGAGCTGGCCGAGCACAAGCCGGAAAAATGCGTGATCATGGCCCGGCCCCAGGCCGAGGCCCAGTTGGTCCCGGGGCGCGACGTGTGGTGGGACGACCTGGTGGCCGAAGCCGAGCCGGCCGAATGCGTCACCGTGGCGGCCACCGACCCGCTCTACATCCTCTACACCTCCGGCACCACCGGTATTCCCAAGGGTATCGTGCGCGACAACGGCGGACACGCTGTGGCCCTACACTGGACCATGAAATACCTCTACGACGTGGAGCCCGGCGATGTCTACTGGGCCGCCTCGGACGTGGGCTGGGTGGTGGGCCATTCCTACATCGTCTACGGTCCCCTGCTCTACGGCTGCACCACCATCGTCTACGAGGGCAAGCCGGTGGGCACCCCCGACCCGGGCGCCTTCTGGCGGGTCATCAGCCAGCACGGGGTAAAGGTGCTATTCACCGCACCCACCGCCCTGCGGGCCATCAAACGCGAGGACGCTGCCGGCGAGTATCTCAAAAAGTACGACATCTCCCAGTTCGAGGCCCTGTATCTGGCCGGCGAACGCACCGACCCGGACACCTACCAGTGGGCCACCGAAATGCTTCAGCGCCCGGTCATCGACCACTGGTGGCAGACCGAGACCGCCTGGGCCATCGCCGGCAACTTCCGCGGCATCGAGCTGCTGCCTATCAAACCCGGTTCGGCCACCAAGCCGGCCCCCGGCTATGACGTGCGTATCGTCTCCGGCGACAACCAGGAGCTGGGGCCCAACCAACCCGGCGTGGTGGTGGTGAAGCTTCCCCTGCCGCCGGCCACCCTGCTCACCTTGTGGCAAAACGACCAGCGCTTCCTGGAATCCTACATTAACCCCTTCCCGGGATACTACTTCACCGGCGACGAGGGCTACATGGACGACGACGGCTATGTCTTTGTCATGGGCCGGGTGGACGACGTGATCAACGTGGCTGGCCACCGGCTATCCACCGGGGCCATGGAGGAAGTCATCGCCACTCATCCCGACGTGGCCGAGTGCGCCGTGATGGGCGCCACCGACGACTTCAAGGGCCAACTGCCGGTGGGCCTGGTGGTGCTCAAGGCCGGAGTAGACCGCGACGAAAGCGATATCACCCAGGAGCTGATCCAGATGGTGCGCGAGCAGATAGGGCCCATCGCCTCGTTCAAGTCGGTGGTGGTGGTGGCCCGGCTGCCCAAGACCCGCTCGGGCAAAATCCTGCGCGGCACCATGCGTAAAATCGCCGACGGCGCCGAGTACAGCATGCCTTCCACCATCGACGACCCGGCCACCCTCGGCGAAATCGAAGAGGCCTTAAAAACCATCGGGTATGCCCAAAAAGCGTAACGCCTGCCGCCCCCACGGATAGGCGATGCCCAGCCGCCCCCCGGGCCCTGCTTCCTGGGGGGCGGCATTTTTTATTCTTCGTCGTTGCTCCACGCCTAAGGCGGAAACAAAAACGCCGCCCCGCACCCGGAGGTCCCGGGCCGAGGCGGCGGGTTGATAATCAGCCGTTAAGGCCGGCGGGGCGTTGGCGGCTAAGCCGTTATCGGCCTACCGGAAACCGATGTGCTTGGTGAACTGCTCCAGCACCGCCCGGTTGGTGCGGAAAAGCTCCTTGATGGCGCCGTCGGTGGTACCTCCCTCAAGGTCCAGATCCAGCTCCACCCGGGGGTCTCCCTCTTTGTCAAGATAGGCCCGCGCAAAGCGCTTGGTCCGGTTCCACTCGTTGATTTTCTCCAGGGAAGGACCATTGGTCATGGAAAAACCGGTGGAGAGCTGGATGGCGGTATATTGCCCTTGCAACTTGCGGTAGAAATACAACCCAACTCGCAGACCGCCCTGCTTGATCGACAACATGGGATCACCAGCCGAATCGGTCTTGACCTCGTACTGCAGGCCTAAGCTTTTGACTATCTGTTCCATCTCGCCCACGGTAATACCCTTGTAAATTTTGGCCAGGGCCGGAGTGGCCAACAGGGCGACCACCGCCAGGGCGATGAGTAACCGGCTGACAATTTTCATATTTTTCGCTCCAGTTCCTTTGAAAATTAACTATACGTCACGGGACAACCCTAAACCATGGCCCTGGTCGAAGTCAACTATTTAGCCAAGGCCCCGGCTTGCTATTCACGATTTCTTCACACCACCACCACAGGATGGCATCACGGCTTCCAGACGCTCCGGCAACGCTGATTATTGCATGGCCGGCCAGAAAAAACCAAGACCGGCCGATCAGCCCCCCGGCCCGCCGAATCCCAGCCGAGTTCGCCACCCGACCACCCTCACCGCGGCGCCAGCCATGGCCGCCAAGCCGCTTTTCGCAGTACAGGCTGGCTTGGCCAGGGCGCACTATGCCAACCATCCGCCTCGGCCCCATCCCGGTTAAATCAGCAATAATATCACGAAATCAGCTAGTTGAGGCGTGCATCTTCCTTTGAGCGCTCCGGGACAAATTGCGTGCGTCCAACGAACTGAAATGATGGCCAAACCATCGTATAAGTTCTTGCACACCTGGCCGGGTAGATGGTACCATGCATCTGTGTGTCAGTCCGAAAGCTCGGGGGTGGCGGAGTGACAAGTATTGCCGACTACACAAAAATTTGAAAATCTATCCAAACCCCAGCACAACTATTGGGCGCGCCCCGCTATTACACCCCATGCAACTCAAGGGTTGAGAGCTTAGGTGTACTTTCGCGGTTCGCGCTGTTGCAGACCGTTTGTTCATAATATTGCGATTTAACCGGATATACGTTTGAAATATGGTCACCGCGCAAAATGATAAATCCGGCCCGTTTCCCCTGGATGGCTGCCTGGTGGTCATCACCGGCAGACATCAACTGAAAAATGCGCTCATCGCCTTCTACCTGGAACAAACCGGAGGGGCGGAATGCATAATGGCCAACAGCCTCTCCTTGGCCAGGCAAATCATCGCGGACCACCAAGCCATCCACAAGGTGATCATCCTGGACGCCGAACAGGCGGAAGCGGACCAGTTGGCCCTGTTGATTGATAATAGCGCCATTGTCGACAACACCAGCCTGGTCTTGTTCGACGTCAACCGGGAAGCCAACCTGGAGGCCGCCGCCCTGCGGCTCGGCGTCAAGGGCTTCTTTTATTCCAATGATTCACTCGAGGTATTTCCCAAGGCTTTGCGGTTGGTTTGTGACGGAGAGCTGTGGGTGGCCCGCTCCGTGCTGGAAAACGCGCTCTTGGACCGGAACAACCAGAGCCGCGGCCGGGCCTCGGATCACGACCTCACCGAGCGCGAGCTCCAGATACTGCGCATGATCGGCTCCGGAGTGCGCAACGCCGACATCGCGGAATCCCTGTGCATCAGCCCCCACACCGTGAAGACCCACATCTACAACGTCTTCCGCAAAATCGGCGTCTCCAACCGCATGCAAGCGGCGCGCTGGGCCGACGACAACCTGTAACCCCCGGGTCCTCCCCCGCTGCGTGCCCCCGCGTTCCCTATCGTGCAGCCGGCCAGGCCACCAATGACCTCGCCGTAGCCCCCCTGCGTGAGCCCCGGCTTCACCTGCTGCGGCGCAAGCCACGTCACCGGCCGGGCAGCCAGCACGGAAACGGTTTCTCTCCCGCCGGCGACCAAGCCCAGCCCACGGTCTGCCAGCCGTTGTCGCCGGGCCGGCCGGTTAGCGCCCCCGGTTACCAGGAACACCCGTGATGTTGTCCTACTCCCCCCTGGGCTTCTTGGTCACATCCCCGTTACGGCCACGTTGGACCAGGTGAAGACCACAGCCATGCCTTCAGCCTCCACCCGCACCACGTTGCCCAGGACCTTCACCAGGAACTTGCCCATATCCAAGATCATTTTTAATTCGCTGGCCAAGGGAAAGGGCGACCGGGTCTTTAAAAAAGCGCCCCGCTCGCTGATGTCACGCGTGATCATCACCTGGTAGCCTTGGCTGTCCCCCGGGCCCAGCAACTTGGCCTTAGTGGGGATGCTCAAAACCATCCGGGTGGATTTCCTCCGGTTTTCAATAACGCCCTGCTTAGCTTCCATGCTCTCCACCTAGGGTCCACGGTCTGGCGTCTCGTCCCGGGGTACTGTGCCCGCCTGCTTCCCCCGGGTAACGAAACAGGTTTTCACTGGGTCCATTTTTGTCTCTTTAAGAATGCAAGAAAAACGGCCGCCAGTAAATCGTGGAAAGGTATGTTTTTTTAGGTTTATCCTAGTACTAACTATGAATTGATTTGTTAGGTGGGAAGTATTAGACCGTATTAGCACCACAGGTTCATGCGAGTTAGTCACAATACTCGCACATCAATCCGCCGCAATGATATATGTGTGTTTTCCCTGGGTATTCCAGCGCTGTCGCTTATCTGGTACCCGGCCACCCCGCCGGGGCGGCCTAATCGTCCCAGGGAAACTCCAGGGCCAAAACGTAGATGTACTTGGGGCCGTGCACCCCGGAGACCAGGATGAGCTCGATGTCGGCGGTGCGGCTGTGGCCGGTGACCAAGGTTACCGAGCCGGGCGGCCCACCCGGCTCGCTCCGCCACTGCTGCCACAGGGGGACGAGGTCCTTAATGGCCCGCAGCCGGCGATCCGGGGTGACCAGGGCCAGGTGCACCTCGGGCAGCAGGCTCACCGCCCGCTCCCGGCCGCGCCCGCCGCGCATCACCAAGGTTCCGGTGCTCACCACCAGGGCGTCCAGGGCGGTGACCCCCAACTCGGCCTCGGCCGCCAGGGAGCGCAGGTCCTGCTCGCCGGCGATCGCCGCGCAGTCCACCGACTGCTCGGCCAGCAGCCGGTCGATGTCCAGGCGGCGCAGCAGGCGGTGGTCCCAGCGCACCGCCCGCTTCACCTGGTGCCGCGCCGTTATCTCGCCCAGGGCCGCGGCCAGCTCCTGGCGGCCCTTGATCACCAACAGCTCGTCGCCCAGGGCCTGCAAAGAGGCGGCGGCCGCCTCCCAGTCTTCTTCCGGCGGCAGCCAGGCCACCTGGCTCGGGCCGGTGTCCGGGTCGGAGCGGGTCGGCTGGCCGCGGCCCACGGCCGCGCTCACCGCCTGCACAATCGCCTCACGCGCCGGGTCGCTCATGATGGTTCCTCCCGGTTTCCCAGCCGGCGGCGCAGCCCGGGCCAGCGCTGCGAAAAGGGCCGCTGCCAGCGGGGCAGGCGCCTGGTGCGGCCCCAGCGGCTGATCGCCGGCGGGGTGAGCCGGGCTTTCCCGCCCGGCGCGGCGATGGGCGCAAGCAGCCGGGCCAGGGCCGAGGCGCTACGGAAGCCGGCCGGCCGGGTGGCCAGCCAGGCGTAGAGGCTAAGTCCCAGGCGGGCGGCCGGGGGCCGGGGCAGCGGCCAGGCCGGGTCCTCGGCCATGAGCCAGCGCAGGTGCAGCATCACTTTGGGGTGGTCGATCTTCACCGGGCAGACCGCGGCGCAGGCCCCGCACAGGGTGCAGGCAAAGGGCGCCGGGCCGCCCTGGCCCCGGGGCAGCAACTGGGTGTTGAGCAGGCAGCCGATGGGGCCGGAGTAGACCCATCCGTAGGAGTGGCCGCCGATGCACTGGTACACCGGGCACACGTTGAGGCAGGCCCCGCAACGCAGGCAGTAGAGGCTCTGGCGCAGTAAGGGGTCGGCCAGGATGCGGCTGCGGCCGTTGTCCAGCAGCACCAGGTGAAACTCATCGGGGCCCTCGAGTTCGCCATCGCGGCGCGGCCCGGTGATGAGGCTCAGGTAGGTGCTGAGCTTTTGCCCGGTGGCGCTGATGGTCAGGAGCTTGCGCAGCACGTCGAAGTCGCGGTAGGTCTCCACCACCTTTTCAATGCCGATGAGCGCCACGTGCAGCCGGGGCAAGGTGGTGCTCATGCGGATGTTGCCCTCGTTTTCAAACAGGGCCAGGGTGCCGCTTTCGGCGATGGCGAAGTTGCCGCCGGTGATGCCCATGTCGGCTTGCAAAAACTTTTGGCGCAGCACCCGGCGGGCGATGCGGGTTAGTTCCTCGGGGTCGTCGGTGTAGTCCACCCCCAGCTTGTCGGCGAACAGGGCGGCGATCTCCTGCTTGTTCTTGTGGATGGCCGGGGCCAGGATGTGCGAGGGCGACTCCTGGGCCAACTGCACGATGTACTCGCCCAGGTCGGTCTCAAAAACCTCCAGGCCGTCTTGTTCCAGCGCCTGGTTGAGCCCCACCTCCTCGCTCATCATGGACTTGCCCTTCACCACCCGCTTCACCCCGCGGGCCCGGGCCAGGCCCAGGATGATGGCGCGGGCCGCCGCCGCGTCGCGGGCCCAGTGCACTCGGCCGCCGGCGGCGCGCACCTGCTTTTCCAGCCGCGGCAGCAGGCGGTCCAGCTCGGCCAGGCAGCGCTCCTTGACGCGCCGTCCCTGGTCGCGGGCCTTTTCCAGGTCGTCAAAGGCGGCCACCCCGCCCTGGCGCAGCTGGCGGAAACGGCCGGCGGCGGCCAGTAGGGTCTGGTGCAGGCCCTGGTCCGCGGCCGCGGCGGCGGCCATTTCCTTGATGCGGTCGGTGCGTACCTTCACGAGCGCGCCTCCTTACCAGCCAGCACCTGGGCCAGGTGCAAGGCCTTGACCGGCGAACCGGTCTTGGCCAGGCGGCCGCCGATGTTCATCAGGCAGCTCACCTCGGCGCTCACCACCATCTCGGCCCCGCTGGCCTCGATGGCCGCCACCTTGTCGTCCAGCAGGCGCTCGGAGACCTCGGGGAACTGCAGGCTGAAGGCCCCGCCAAAGCCGCAGCAGGTATCGGCCCCGTCCAGCTCCCGCAGCTCCAGTCCGGCCACCGCCCTTAGCAGCGCCTGGGGCTGCTCAGACACCCCCAGGGCGCGCGACACCTGGCAGGAGTCGTGGTACACCGCCCGCCCCGGCCAGGAGGCCCCCAGGTCCTTTAGCCCCAACACGTCTACCAGGTACTGGCTCAGCTCAAAGACGCGGCCGGCCATATCCTCGGCCGCCTGGGCCCAGGTGGAGTCGTCGGCCAGCAGGGAGGGGTAGTAGTTTTTCACCATGCTGACGCAGGAGCCCGACGGCGAGACCACCGCCTCGGCCCGGGCAAAGGTTTCAAGGAAGTGGCGGGCAAAGCGGCGGGTCTCGGACCGGTGGCCGGTTTTATAGGCCAACTGGCCGCAGCAGGTCTGGGCCTCGGGGTAGTCCACCGCCACCCCGGCCCGGTCCAGGACCACGGCGGCGGCCTCGCCGATCTCGGGGAAAAAATCTTCCACCAGGCAGGGTATGAACAGGCTCACCCGCCGGCGCTTGGGGCTTGAGGACACGGCGTCTCCCGGTTGGCTGGTTACGATCATTGCCCCTGAGCCTACCAGAATCACCGGGCCGCGGCCAAGCCGATTGCCATGCTCTAAGTCCCTGCCGGCCAGGGCGCGGCCAGGACCTTGGAGCGCAGCCGGCCGTAGTTCACCAGGGCGGCCATGGCCGCAGCGGCCCGTTCGCCGCTGGGCAGCACCACCACCCCCTGGTCCTGCAGCCGGCGGATAAAGGCGTCGTCGCGGGTGCGGAAGGAAAACCCCACCAGCGGCTTGCCGGAGGCGCTCACCATTTCCTTGATCGCCGCCGCCTGCTGTTCCAGCATGGCCTCGGCCTGGGCCGCGGCCTGGTCCGGGTCCAGGCCCATGGCCAAGAGCGCCCGCTTCACCGCGCCCTCGGGCACCAGGTAGTAAAAGATCATGCCGTCGTAGCCCTCGTCGGCCAGCAGGACCTTGGGCATCTCCAGCAGGTACTCCAGGGGGTTCTTGGTGTAGGTCACGTCCACCGGGTTGTTGAGGCTGGTGGTGGGCGGGATGTAGGGGGCCAGCTTTTGCCGGGTGGCCTGGCTCACCGGGGGCAGTTGCAACCCGGCCCGGCCGCAGGCGTCGGCCGCCGTGGCCCCGGGACCGCCGGAGTGGGTTTGGATCACCACCCTATCGCCGGCCGGCACCGGGCAGTCGGCCAGGGCCCAGCAGAAGTCGAACATCTCCTCCAGGGTTCGGGCCCGGATCACCCCGGCCTGGCGAAACACCCCGTCGTAGAGCCGGTCCGGTCCGGCCAGGGCCCCGGTGTGCGACAGGCTGGCCCGCCGGCCGGCCTCGGAGCCGCCCACGTACAGGGCCACGATGGGCTTGTGGGGGCTCACCTCCCGGGCGACCTCCAGGAACCGCCGGCCCCGCCGCAGGCTCTCCACGTACAGGGCGATGACCTTGGTGTGGGGCTCCACCGCCAGGTACTCGATCACGTCCACCAGGTCCAGGTTGGCCTCGTTGCCCACGCTCATGGCCACGCTGAAGCCCAGGCCGAACTTGTCCAGGTAGTCGAACATCTGGGTAACGAAGCTGCCGCTTTGGGAGGCCATGCCGATGAAGCCGGGCCGGGCCTCGTAGGGCAGGAAGGTGGTGTTCACCTGGTTATGGGGCGCGGCCACCCCCAGGCAGTTGGGTCCCAGGTAGCGGATGCCGTGCCGCTCGGCCGCCTGGTCCAGTTGCTGTTGCAGCTCACGGCCCTGGTCGCCGTGTTCGTCAAAGCCGCCGGAGACCACCACCGCCCGCTTGATGCCGCGCCGGCCGCACTGGTCGATCACCTCGGGCACCAGGCGGGTGGGCAGGACCAGCACCGCCAGGTCCGGGGCCTCGGGCAAATCCAACACGCTTTGATAGGCCTTGAGCCCCTGCACCTGCTCCAGCTTGGGGTGGACGGGATACACCGCCCCCGGGTAGCCCATATCCAACAGTGCGAGCAGCTGGCTGGTGCCCATGGAGGTAATGTTGTTGGAGGCCCCGAAAAAGGCCACGCTGCGCGGGTTGGCTATGCGATGCAGGGGGCTGTCTTGCACTGACTTAAGCATGATCCCCTCCCCGCAGCACCACCAGGGCGTCGGCCGCCTTGAGCCGGCCCTGGCGGTCGGCGATGATGGGGTTGACGTCTATCTCGGCCACCGCCGGGTGCTCCAGGCCCAGGCCTCCCAGGGCGATGAGCATCCGCCCCAGCTCTTGCCGGTCCACCGCCGCCTGCCCCCGGAACCGCTCCAGCATGGCGGCGCAGCGCAGCTCGGAGATCATGTCTTGCGCCTCACCCAAGTCCAGGGGGGCCACCCGGAAAGCGGTGTCCTGCAAGACCTCGGTGAGCACGCCGCCTAGGCCCACCATAACGCAAGCGCCGAACTGGGGGTCGCGGATCAACCCGGCCACCAGCTCGCGGGAGCCGGCCACCATCTCCTGCACCAGCACGCCCTCGAGCTCATCGGCCGCGCCGGCCACCCGCTCGTAGGCCATACGCACCGCGTCGGCGCCGGTGAGGTTCAGGGCCACCGCGCCGGCCTCGCTCTTGTGCATCAAGCGCCAGGAGCAGGCCTTGAGCGCCACCGGGAAACCTATCTCCCCGGCTAAGGCCACCGCCTGGTCGGCGTCGCCGGCCAGTTCCTCCCGGGTCACCGGCACCCCCGCCGCGGCCAAAACCTTCTTGGACCAGTACTCGCTCAGGGCCCCTTGGCCCCGGGCCAGTCCCTGCTCGATGATACTTTCGATCTCGCTCATCAGGCTCCACCTAGCCGGCCGGACCTAGAGGTCCAGCCCCTTTATAATCCGCAAGGCCTCATGCAGCGCCCGGGTGCGGCGCACCCCCAGGGCCTGCTCCAACTGGTCTTCCAGCCGGTTCACCTTGGCGCTCAGCTTGGGAGTCAGCCGCCGCGCCGCGGCCGTGAGGTACAGGGCGTTGAGCCGCCCGTCTTCGGGATGTTCCCGGCGCTGCACCAGCCCCATCTTCTCCAGCCGCTTGATCATGCTCACCGCCGCCGCCTTGCCCAGGCCGGCCCGCTCGGCGAACATCCCCAGGCTCACGCCCTCCTCGAACCACAGCACCCCCAGGCAGAGCATCTGCTTACCGGTAAGCCCCAACTCGGCCAGCTCCCGGTTGTAGTAGGCCGCCAGCTTGCGCGACACCTGGCTGGTGAGAAAAAGCAGGAAATACTTAGGCTCGTACATTTTAGTTCGCATGCAAACGTTTGTTAGCAAACATTCTGGCCAAAGTCAAGCCCCACGGCGTCCCGATCCCACCGCCTCAGCGCAGCTTGACCAGCTCTTGCGGAAAATCGGTGAAGAACCCGCTGGCCCCCCAGCGCAGCAAGGTGCGGACTCGCTCGGGGTCATTGACGGTCCAGGGCATCACCCCCACCCCGCGCCGGCGCAACTGCTCCACCTGGGGGCGGGTGATAAGGTCCCAGCGGGGATGGTAGGTCTGGGCCCCGAGCCAGCGCACCAGCCCCACCGGGTCGGCCGCCTCGTAGTTCACCAGCACCCCCAGGGGCAGGCGGGGGTCCAGGGCGCGCGCCTGGCGCAGGTACTGGTGGTTGAACGACGACAGCAGCACCCGTTGACCCAGGTCGTGTTGTTGGATCAGCTCCACCACCTTGGGCACAAACTCATCCTCGCCCGGGACGCCGCCGAGGTCCTTCATCTCCACGTTGACCAGCCAAGAGCGCTCGGCGGTGAAGGCCAGGGCCTGGTCCAAGGTAGGGACGGCCAGGCCACGGTAGCCGGCCAGTTGATCGGGCGCCAGCTTGCCCTGGGCGATGGTGCCAAAGGGATCGTCCTTGACAAACCAGGAGCCGAAGTCCAGCCGCCGCATCTCGGCCAGGGTGAAGCGGTTCACCCGCCAGGGCCGGCGGCCGGGGAAGCGCCGCGGCGCGTCGGAGGTGCGCCGCAGGGTGGCGTCGTGCATCACCACCACCTGGCCGTCGGCGGTGGAGGCCACGTCCAGCTCCCAGCCGTCGGCCCCGGCGCGAAAGGCGGCCGCGGCCGCGGCCAGGGTGTTTTCCGGGGCCAGGGAACGCGCCCCGCGGTGGGCCAGGATCAGCCAGCCGTGGCGGGGCTGCAACCAGGGAGATGCCGCCGGGTCCCGATCCTCAGGGGGCATCGTCTTGCTCCTCCGGACTGGGGTGGGTGGTTAGCCAGACCTCGAGGTTTTCCACCGTGGCCGCCTTGGCGTGCAGTCCCAGCTTGGTGCGCCGCCAGAGGATATCGCGGGCGGTACGGGCCCATTCGTGGCGCCGCAGGTAGCGCACCTCGGCCACGTTGAGCCCGTCGCCCAAATGGCGTCCCAGGTCTTCCAGGCACTGGGCCTGGCCCAGGATCATCTCGGCCCGGGAGCCGTAGCTGTGGGCGTAGCGCCGGGCGGTGGCCAGGGGCAGCCAGGGCCGCTCGGCGCACAGGCGCTCGGCGTACTTATCCGGCGAGAGCCCCTCCAACTCGCCGCCGGGCAGCACCGCCCGGTGGGTCCAAGGCCGGCCCATGGACGGCAGGTGGCGCTTGAGCTTGGCCAGGACCTCCTCGGCCAGCTTGCGGTAGGTGGTGAGCTTGCCGCCGAACACGGTGAGCAGGGGCGCGGCCCCCGGCGGCGCGTCGAGCTGCAAACGAAAGTCGCGGGTCACCGCCGAGGCCGAGGCGTGGGCGTCGTCGAACAGGGGTCGCAGACCGCTGAAGGTCCACACCGCCTGGGCCGGGTCCACCTCCACCGCCAGGTAGCGCTGCACCGCCCGGCTGAGGTAGGCCAACTCCTGGTCGGTGATGGTCTCCACCTTGGGGTCGGCCGGGTGTTCCACCTCGGTGGTGCCGATGAGCGAAAAGCGCTCCTGGTAGGGGATGACGAAGACCACCCGGCCGTCGTCGTTTTGCAGAAGCAGGGCGCGCGGGTCATCGTAGAGCCTCGGCAGCACCATGTGGCTGCCCTTGATGAGACGGCCGTGGGCCTTGGCCGGCATGCTCAGGGCGTCGCTGAGAAACCGGTTGACCCAGGGCCCGGCCAGGTTGACCATCACTCGGGCCTCCACCAGGCGGTAGCCGGCGTGGGCGTCGCGCAGGGTGGCCTGCCAGCGGTCGCCTTTGCGTTGGGCCGCGGTGCAGGCGGTGCGGGTGAGTATCTCGGCCCCGCGCGCCGCCGCGTCCACCGCGTTGACGATCACCAGGCGCGAATCGTCCACCTGGCAGTCGGAGTAGGCAAAGGCCGTCTCCGGCGGGTGGTGCATGATGCGGCCCAGGGGGTCTTCGGCCAGGTTCAGCCGGGAGGAACCAGCCATGATCCGGCGGCGGCTGAGGTGGTCGTAGAGGAAAAGACCGGCGCGGATCATCCAGGCCGGGCGCTGGTCCTGGTCGTGGGGCAACACGAAGCGCAGGCTGCGCACCAGGTGGGGCGCGGCCCGCAGCAGTAGCTCGCGCTCCTTGAGCGACTCGCGCACCAGGCCGAAGGCGTAATGCTCCAGGTAGCGCAGGCCGCCGTGGATGAGCTTGGTGCTGGCCGAGGAGGTGGCCCAGCCCAGGTCGGCCTGCTCGCAGAGCAAAACCTTGAGCCCCCGGCCGGCCGCGTCGCGCGCCACCCCCACCCCGTTTATCCCCCCGCCCACCACCAACAGGTCGTACAGCTCGTTTGCCATCAGCGCTCCAGAGGTATGCGGCGTCCCCGCTGTGCTTCTTGGGTCTAGCCTATCGCGTGGCCACTCCGGCGGCAAAATAAAAACGTCCCCTGGTGCGCGCCGGGGCCGTGGCGCAAGGGGTGCGGGCTGCGGTATGGTAAAAAGAAAGGACGTCAGCGTGGGGGGGGCCCATCACCGGGGATAAGAGAGCCGCCGCGGTGGAGACCCTCACCATGATGAAGCGACCCGACGGCGTCTGGCGAACGGCCGGGTATTACCTCCGCTGAGACGGCCGCGGTCACAACCAGGAGAATAATTATGCCCCAGGGTATGCGTGGTGCAAGATGCCCGGGGCCGTGAGGACCGGTCCATGCCGCTGTTGATCAAGCTAAGCTCCACCCTGCGCAGCCAAGTCCCGGGCTACGACCCCATGACCGGCATGGCCATGGACTACCGGCCCGGCGAGTCGGTGGCCGGACTGCTGCAGCGGCTGGGCATCGACCCCGGCCAGGTGAAGGTGATCATGGTCAACGGCCGGGCGGCCACCCTGGAGAGCGAGCTGAGCGACGGCGACCGGGTGGGGCTGTTCCCGGCGGTGGGAGGCGGCTAAGGTGGACCACCGGCTGCTGGAGCTCATCACGCCCTGGCTGCGGCGGCGGCATACCCCGCCGGCAAAGCCCATGCAGGTGGTGGGCGACCAGGCCCTGCTGCGGGCCGCCGGCCGCCTGGGGATGACGCCGGCCGCGGCGGTGGCCGCCTGCCTGGCCCAAGACATTTGGCCGGAGCGCTACGCCGCCGGCCGCGGCACCTGGGGCGCGGTCGACCAGGCCCGCCTGGCCGGGGCCGCGGTGGCGGTGATCGGGGCCGGCGGTCTCGGCGGCATGGTGGTGCTGCAACTGGCCCGCCTGGGGGTGGGCCGCCTGGTGGTCTGCGACGGCGACGTGTTCGACGAGTCCAACCTGGGCCGCCAGTTCCTGGCCACCACCGACCGCCTGGGCCAGAACAAGGCCCGTTGCGCCGTGGACGAGGTGGCCCGGATCAACCCCCTGGTAACGGTGGAGGCCCTGCCCCTGTGGGCCGGAGACGAC
>Ga0256835_1000588_pt1 | contig 25961 bp, 20 predicted proteins | sample PIR30metaG_FD_185972 | JGI IMG/M metagenome (GOLD analysis project Ga0256835, IMG submission 185972) | Hydrothermal vent microbial communities from East Pacific Rise, Pacific Ocean - PIR-30 | ecosystem: Environmental > Aquatic > Marine > Hydrothermal vents | place: Pacific Ocean: East Pacific...
TCCGCCGAGCGGTCGCGCACGGTCGTTCCGTCGGCGTCGAGCAGCTCGTAGACCCGGTTCGTCGAGTTGATCTGGGGAAACCCGTTGGTCACCTGGCTCGAGCCGTCGAAGTAGTGGACGTTCGAGTCGAGGGTCACGCCCCAGGCAGCCTCGAACGCGGCACGGTCCTTCTGCCGGCCGATGACCACGAGATCGCCCGGCGCCAGCGAGGTTCCCGCCGGGAAGGTGAACGAGAGATCCGCCACGGTGTCGTGCACGGTCCAGCCCGAGATGTCGAGGGAGGCCCCGGCCGTGGTCCCGGTGGCGTCAGCGGACCAGACCGGACCGTTGCCGCAGGAGTCCGTCGCCGAGACACGAACGTGGTAGGTGGTCTCGGGAGAAAGGCCCGTCAGGAGGACCGAATGGCCGGTGCCGAGGGCGGGGTCCGTCACCTGGTTCCCGTACCCCGTGTCCGTGCCGTACTCCACCGTGCCGGTGGTCGGCTCGTCCGTGGTCCAGGAGACGGTCAGGGCCGTCGATCCCGAGGCGGTCACGGTGGGGCCGGACACGATCACCGGAGCCGTTGCCGCGGAGGTCGTGAACGTCGCGTCGGCCGAGGCCGTGGGGCCGTTGCCGGCCCGGTCGTCCGAGAGAACCCGGAAATGGTAGACCGTGCCGGGGGAGAGGTTCTCCAGGAGCACCTCGTGGTCCGTCACGTAACCCGCGACCGTCGCGGTCTCGCCGTATGAGGTGTCCGAGCCGTACTCCACGGTGGAGGTTGCGTCCTCGTCCGTTGTCCACGTGACCGTTGCCGTGCAGTCGAACGGTGCCGCGTCGGGGCCCGCGGTGATCGCCGGCGGCGACGTGTCCGGCACCCCGCCGTCGTCGTAGAACAGCTCGACGAACTCGCCCCGCCACGAGCCGTTCGTCGTGGCTCCGGAGCTGTCGTAGTAGTTGTCGGAGAACTCGGTCAGCACGACGCCTGCGTTGTTCAGCGTGGCGACGCCGCTTCCGGGCGTCCCGTCGATGGTGTCCGAGGTGGTCCACGCGGCGTCGGTCGTGGCGTCGGCCGCCGTGTCCGTGCGCTGGTTGGACTTCCACTTGGTCGTCAGGGTGTCCGGCGTCGGTCCCTCCACCACGGCGCCGCCGTCGTCCAGCAGGCGGTACCGGCGCTGGGTGTCGTCGATGACGGGGAACCCCTGCGCCTGGCTGTCGCCGGACCGCAGGTAGACCACCAGCGGATCCAGCGTCACGTGCCACTCCGTCTCGAACCCGGCCCGGTCCTGGTCGTGGCCGACGATCAGGTAGGAACCAGCCTGGATGGTGGTGCCCTGTGGGATGGTGAAGGCGATGCCGCCCACCGTGTCCTCGATGGTCCACCCGGAGAGGTCGAGCCCGGGCCGGCGTGTGGTGGCCGTCAGGTCGGAGGACCACGCCGAGGCGTTGCCGCACCGGTCGGTGGAGCGTACCCGCAGGTGGTACCCCGTCAGGGGCGACAGCCCCGTCACCGTTACCTCGTGCTCCGTGACCAGCGTCCCGTCCGTGGTGGTGGAACCGTAGCCCGTGTCCGTGCCGTACTCCACCGTGGAGCCCGACGGCTCGTCGGTGGTCCACGCCACCCGAACCCAGGTGTCGGCCTCCGCCGTGACGGCCGGCCCCGACGTGATCACCGGCGCGGTGTCCGCCGTGGTGGTGAACGTGGCATCGGCCGACGCCACGGGGCCGTTGCCGGCGAAGTCGTCGGAGACGACGCGGTAGTGGTAGGTCGAACCGGCCGTCAGCCCCTCCACCACGACTTCGTGGTGGAACGAGTAGCCGGAGGCCGTGGCCGTGCTGCCGTAAGTGTCCGTCGGGCCGTACTCCACGGTGGAGGAGGTCGGTTCGTCCGTGTCCCACTCCACCACCACCCAGCAGTCGTACGCGGTCACCGAGGGTCCGTTCGTGATGGTGGGTGCAGTGGTGTCCGGGGCCGCCTGGGCCAGCCATTCCGTGGCGTTGAGGAACGCCACGCGCTGGTCGCGGTCCGTGGCCAGCCAGTCGTTGTAGTTGTCGTCGCCCGTACAGGTCGGCGTGCCGTCCTCGAACGGCGAGGTATCGCCCACCGCCACGATCCGCCCGGCGGCGTTGATCTCGCCGGTCGCCACGAGCACGTTGACCGTGCCGCCCACGTCGGTGGAGTAGGCGTAGACGTGGGCCCTCAGCGTCGGGTTGGCCGCCGTGTCCAGCACCATGGTCGTGGAGCCGTGGAACGCGAACCCGCGCGACTCCGAGGCGGAGCCGAACGGTCCCACGAGGATGGGGGATTCCGTCTGCCAGTTCTCCATGTACGCCGTGGTGGGATCCCGGGTGATCGTGTTGTTCGTCTCGCCGTACTCCTGGTAGTGGATTCCGGAGCCCAGGACGGTCTCCAGGTCGTTGAGCACCTCCGGGCAGTCCCACCCGTCGTTGTTCCGGTCGTCCCCCGCGTGGTCCGCGATGACGAACAGTCCCCCGCCCGACTGGACGAACGCCGCGACGGCGTTCTTCTCATCAGTCGTGAACGGGCTGTTGGGCTCGGCGAGGACGAAGATGTCGTAGTTGGAGAGGTCCTGGTCGTTGGAGGCGTCGCCGAAGGTGATGGCGCCCGTCTCGGGCAGCGTCTCGACCTCGTAGACGAACGCCGGGTTCGTGGCGAACCGGCGCTGGACCAGGTCGATTCCCCAGGAGGAGAAGGCGCCGGACCAGACCGTGTCCGGATCGGTCTCGGTGATGGTCGCCTGATCCGGGGTCGGGTACCGCTGCGGGTGCGAGACCCGCCCGGTGCAGGCGGCATCGGCATCGAGGATCCAGTCGGCACCGCCGGCCGTCTCGGCCTTGGTGGCGTCGAACAGCACTTTGACGGTGGTCTGCGCCTCCGCCGGGACGGCGGAGAGCGTCGTGGACAGGACGATCATCGGAACGAGAAGCGATCGGATTCGCACGGGACCCCCCATCGGCTCATCCATCCACCTCGGGCTGGATGTTCGCGGATTCTAGCATCACCCGCCGCACGTGCGGCGGGCAGTGGCGTGTGGAGGGTGTATACTGCGCGTATCGACAAGTCTCTGCAACGGGAAGGAGTAGGTCTCATGCAGAACTTCAGGGGCATGATCATGGCGCAGTTCCTGGTGCTTGCGGTGGGCCTGGTGTCATCGGGGCCGGCGCAGGCGGCACATCCCGTGGTCTCTCCGTTCGACGAGCCGCTCGCCGGGACGGTCTCCGGGAACCCGGGTGGTCCATCGCAGGGCGGCGCGCGTCTGACGCCGGGCGAGATCGCTGTGATCTTGCAGGCCGGTGCCGACCATATCGTCGCCCAGCAATGTCCGGACGGGGGGTTCGGCTGGCCGCACGACGACTGCGGAACCACGTATCACAACATCACCGCGCCGATCCTGCTCGGTGTTCTCCGCGCCTGGGAGGAGACCGCTGACGCCAATCACCTCGCGGCAGCCGTCGCGGGAGGCGACTTCGAGCTGACCTCGCAGTACAGCAACGGCGAGCCGCGGTTCGGGATCCAGACGCCGTTCTTCTTCATGCAGCTCTCTGCTGCCACGGGGGATTCGACCTACACAGACTTCGCGTCGCAGGAGTTCTTCGATGCGCTGACGGCCGGAACGTACGGCCCCAACGACTGGGACACCGCAGGGCTGATTCAGGCGGTGTTCACGTACCGAACCGGCACATGGGTCAACCTCCGGCCATGGGAGTTCTGCAACGTCGTCGCTGCCGCCGCGGCCCTGGGGAATCCGGGCCAGGCCGATGCGTTCGCCCAGGCGGCGCTCGACGGGTTTGCCACGCTGGACAACACCGATCCGGCGAACGTCTACTCGGACATCATCGGGATCGCCGGCGGAATCATGGCCCTCGCCGAGGGCGGGGTCACGACGTTCCCGGCGATCTCGGCGCCGGACCACCCCCTCGTCAACGGAGTGGCGAGTCTCGAGGATCTCGTGGCGGTGCTCGTATCCCTTCAGAACACTGATGGCTCGTGGTACTGGCATTCCAACCTGCCGTCCCCGGCGGCGGGCGACGAGGACGTTCAGACCACGGCGTACGCGGTGATGGCGTTGATCCTCGCCGATCCGTTGACCACAGCGGATCTCGGTGGGCCCATCTGGAGAGGACGCGACTGGCTCGCCTCACTCCAGCTTCCGAGCGGCGGCTTCCCGGATGCACCGGGAGTCACCTCCGAGAACACCGAGGTCGAGGGGGAGGCGCTGCTGGCCATCGGGAACAGTGAGCCGTACCGGAGCCCGGACGACCGCGCGGGGATCCCGGCACTGGGGACGCAGGGCGCGCTGACCCTCGCTTTCCTCATGGCCCTTGCAGGGCTTGCATTGGTGTGGCGCAGGATGGGATGAGCCCGGCGGGGCGTCCGCCACGACGGAAAGCACCGGTGGAACGTACGACGAGGCCCCGGCCAAGCGGCCGGGGCCTCCGATGATCGCGGGTTCCTGGTGGAGCCAGCCGGGATCGAACCGGCGACCTCGTGAATGCCATTCACGCGCTCTCCCAACTGAGCTATGGCCCCACGCGGAGGGTTTTTGTAACAGAACCCGGAGGCAGTGTCAACGCCCGGTGCCCGGCCGTGGTTTCGGCCCGGCCCCCGTTCATCGCAAGGCGCGGCCCATCCGCTTTCCGGGTAGGGATGTTCGTCACATGAATCAAGAGATATGGGTGTCCCTTCTATCCCTTGTGAGGGGGTGTCGGGGGTTCTTGGGCTGGGGGAGGTCAGGTGAGGTGGTGGGTGAGGAGGGTGAAACCCTCCCCGGCGAGGGCGTGGATGAGCTGCTCGTCGTCGCCCTCGATCATGATGCGCGCCTTGGCCTCGGTTCCCGAGTAGCGCAGCAGGAGCCGGCCGGAGCCCGCGAGCCGTTCAGTGACGGCCTGCACCCAGCGGGCGATCTCGGGAACCTCCTCGAACGGTGGTTTACGGCGCACGGGGACGTTGACGAGAACCTGGGGAACCCGCGGGAAGTCCAGGACCTCGGTGAGTGTCATGCCCGAACGACGGACGAGGGCGAGGACGTGGGCACCGGTCAGGAGGCCGTCGCCGGTGACGGCGTGGTGGGCGCAGATGACGTGACCGGACTGCTCGCCCCCCAGGGCGGCGCCGTGCCGGCGCATGGCCAGCCAGACGTTGCGGTCCCCGACCGCGGACCGGACGAGACGGACGCCGTCGTCCGCCAGCGCCCGTTCGAGGCCGAGGTTGGACATCACCGTGGCGACGACCGTGCGGCCCGGGAGACGGTCCCGGGCAGCGAGGTCCCGCCCCCACGCGAGAAGGATGCCGTCACCGTCGAGGATGGTTCCGTCGGCCCCGACGAGGATCGCACGGTCGGCGTCGCCGTCCAGCGCGAGGCCCGCATCGGCCCCGCGGCGGATGACCTCCCGTGCCACGGTCCCGGGCTCCGTGGCGCCGCACCCGTCGTTGATGTTCGCACCGTCGGGATCGCACGCCACGACGGTCACCGAGGCGCCCAGCCGCTCGAAGAGCGGTCCGGCGAGGCGGGACGCCGCTCCGTGGGCGGCATCCACCACGAGATCGAGACCTTCGAGCGGGCGTTCGCCATCGAACGTTCCGGCGAGATGGTCGAGGTACCGGTCCGCCAGGGTGCGGTCGGGCTCCGGCAGGTCGGGGCCGGCCCCGGGCGAGGCGGTCTCCATCAGCGCCTCGATCGCCTCCTCGGCGTCCTCGGAGAGTTTCTCCCCGCCCGGTCCGAGGACCTTGATTCCGTTGTCGTGGGCCGGGTTGTGCGACGCCGAGATGACGACGCCCGCCCCGAACCCGTCCTCGCGAAGAAGGGTGGAGACCGCGGGCGTGGGAAGGATGCCGCCCCAGACGACGCGGCAGCCCGCGGCCGCGAGCGACTCGGCCATCCACCCGGCCAGGACGGTCGTCGAGGCACGGGTGTCGCCGGCCAGGAGCACGCGGGGCGAACCGCCCCCGAGCCACGCGGCGAGGGCCGCCCCGATGCGGCGCACGGTCGCCTCGTCGAGGGGGGGCTCCATCGCCCGCCCACGGATTCCGTCGGTGCCGAACAGCCGGGGCATGGACCGCTACCGCCTCCGGTGCCGGCTGGGGGACGGTGTGGGTGTGGGCGCGGGCTCGATCTCCACGGTGACGTGGATCGGGTCCGGGCTCGTGGGGTGGAGCAGGGGGTGCGTCAGGACCGGCTGAGCCTCTGCTTCGACCGGCCCCGTGGCACCGTCGATGTGAACGGGCGTGCACGAGACCGTATCGAGCTCGGTGAGCAGACTCCCGGGCCCCGTGATCGCGATCCGGTCCGGTGTGGCCGTGATGCCCGTGACCACATGGCCTGGCGCCGGTTCACCCTCGACCCGGGGCGCCACTGGTACCGTGCGCGTCTCGAGCCGTTCGAGCTGGAGCGTGATCCGGGAGGGCTCGATGCTGACGACCTGGACCCCGCGGGGCACCTGGATGGCGTCTTCCTTGATCGTATAGGTGCGCGTGCCAGGCTGGGCCGTGGCCAGGTCGAGGACGGCGTCCAGCGCCGAGCCGGTCTCGGCTTGCCGGAGCGCCGAGAGCGGCCCCCGCAGCCCCACGGCCAGCCGCTCGGGAACGTCGCTGGTGATCACGAGTTCCTGGGGGATGTTGACCAGCGTCAGCGGCACCATCAGGCGCTTCTCCGAGATCCTCTCCCGCCGCTGTCCGGCCAGGCCGTACCACAGCAGGATCGACGCCACGAGCGCGACCAGGAACAGTCCGGGATGACGCGGCCGCAGCCTCATGCCTCCTCCTCCGCCTCGGGTCCAAGCTGGTAGAGGTGTTCGATCAGCGCGTTCCGGACGGTGGTCCCGTCCAGCGGCCGGAGCAGCTGCCCCTCCACCGCCAGGGAGATGGTGCCGGTCTCCTCCGAGACAACCACGACGAGAGCGTCGGTCTCCTCCGAGAGACCGATGGCGGCCCGGTGGCGGGTTCCCAGCTCCGTGGAGATCTGAGCCTGCGTCGTCAGCGGGAGGAAACACGCGGCGGCGGCGAGGGTCTCACCACGGACGATGACGGCGCCGTCGTGGAGCGGCGTCCCGGGGATGAAGATGTTCATCAGGAGGTCGTAGGAGAACCGGGCGTCGAGGGGGATGCCGGTCTCGGCCCAGCTCGCTAAGGAGTCCCGCCGCTCCACGGCGATCAGGGCTCCGATGCGGCGCTTTCCCAGCGCTTCGGCCGCCAGCGCCAGCTCGTTGACCATCACGGGCCCCTCGTCCGGACCGCCGAGCAGCCGGGAGAGCGGCGCGGTGCCGAACGCCGACAGCATCCGGCGGATCTCCTGCTGGAACAGTACGATGATCGCGAACGGCAACAGGACGAGGAACTTCCCGAGGATCGTCGACAGCGTGACGAGCTTGAGGGAAGCCGAACCGAGGTAGAGCAGGACGATGGCCAGGATCCCCCACAGCATCTGCATCGCCCTGGAACCCTTGAGGAGCACCAGGAGGCCGTAGATCAGGAGCGCCACCATGAGGATGTCCACCAGGTCGGCGAACCCGATCTGGAGGTCCGTGAGGTCCCGGAGGAAGGCGATCAGCCAGTTCACGGGGCGGCCTCCCGGATCGCTGCGGCGATGGTCAGGTACTGGCGGGCCGCGGCGGCGTCATGGACCCGGACCACCGCCCGCGGGCACTCCAGCGCGGGGGCGAGGGCGGCCAGCGTTCCCGGAAGCCGGGCCCCGACGGAGGCGCCGGTCATCCGTCCGATGAACGACTTCCGCGACGGGCCCAGCACAACGGGCCGTCCGAGGGTGGAGAGGTCCGGGAGCGCGGCGATCAGGGCGATGTTCCCGGCGTCGTCCTTGCCGAACCCGATGCCCGGGTCGAGCCAGACGGCGTCGGGGCGGATCCCCGCCGCCTCGGCGGCCTCCATCCGGGTACGCAGGAAACGGATGACCTCGGCCACGACGTGAGTGTACCGCGTATCGGTCTGCATCGTGCGCGGGGTGCCGCGCATGTGCATCAGGACGATCCCCGCGCCGGCCCGCGCGATCACGGGGAACATCCCGGGGTCCCGTCCCGCCGTCACGTCGTTGACGAGATCGGCCCCGGCCTCGAGGGCGGCCGAGGCCACATCGGCCTTGGCCGTGTCCACCGAGAGGATCGTCTCGGGATGACGCTCGCGGAGCCGACGGATCACGGGGACGACCCGCCGGATCTCCTCGCCGGCAGGAACGGGATCGGCACCCGGGCGGGTCGATTCGCCTCCGACGTCGACGATGGCCGCTCCCTCCTCGATGAGCGTGGTTCCGTGCGCCACGGCCCGTTCCGTGTCCAGGAACCGGCCGCCGTCGGAGAAGGAGTCCGGCGTGCAGTTGAGGATCCCCATCACGTGGGGGAGGTCCGCGGGCCACAGGGTGGCGAGCCGGTCCGCCGGCCGTGCGGCGGGACGGGATCCGCCCGCCGTCCTCACGCCGTCTCCGCGACCTCCCGCGGACGGTTGAAGCTCCGGATCGTCTCGAGGTCGAGATCCGAATGGTCCGCGATCAGCTGGTAGATCGTCTCTCCCTCCAGGACCTCCTGCTCGAGAAGTCCCTTCGCGATGGCGTCGAGTGCCTCACGGTGGCGCTCGATCACCTCCCGGGTCGCCGCGTACGCCGCACTGACGAGGCGCCGGATCTCCTCGTCGATCTGGACGGCGGTGGCCTCGGAGTAGTCCTGGTGGCGGGCGATCTCCCGGCCGAGGAAGATCGCCTCCTCCCGCTTGCCGAAGGTCAGCGGCCCCATGGCGTCGCTCATGCCCCACTCGCAGACCATCTTCCGGGCCATCTCGGTGGCGCGCTCGAGATCGTTTCCGGCCCCAGTGGTGACCTTCTCGGGACCGTAGACGATCTCCTCCGCCACCCGGCCGCCCATCAGGACCCGCAGGTTCGCCTCGATGTACGTCCTGGAGTACAGGTACCGGTCCTCGAGCGGAAGCTGCTGGGTCAGCCCCAGCGCCATCCCCCGCGGGATGATGGTCACCTTGTGGAGGGGGTCGGCATCCGGGTCGAGCGCCGCAACCAGGGCGTGGCCCGCCTCGTGGCATGCGGTGATCCGCTTCTCCTCCTCGGACATGACGAGGGACCGCCGTTCGGAGCCCATCATCACCTTGTCCTTGGCGAACTCGAAGTCCGACATGTCCACCTTCTGCTTGTTGAGGCGCGCCGCGCGGAGGGCCGCCTCGTTGACGAGGTTCGCGAGGTCGGCCCCGGAGAAGCCCGGGGTGGACCGGGCGATGATCGAGAGATCCACGTCGGAGGCGAGCGGGATCTTGGTTGTGTGGACCCTGAGAATCCCCTCGCGCCCCTTGACGTCCGGCCGGTTGACCACGATCCGCCGGTCGAACCGGCCCGGCCGAAGCAGGGCCGGATCGAGGACGTCGGGCCGGTTCGTGGCGGCGATCAGGATGACGCCGTCGTTGGATTCGAAGCCGTCCATCTCCACCAGCAGCTGGTTGAGGGTCTGCTCGCGCTCGTCGTGACCTCCGCCGAGTCCGGCGCCCCGGTGGCGGCCCACAGCGTCGATCTCGTCGATGAAGATGATGCAGGGGGCGTTCTTCTTGCCCTGCTCGAACAGGTCCCGCACGCGCGAAGCGCCGACACCAACGAACATCTCGACGAAGTCCGAGCCCGAGATCGAGAAGAACGGCACGTTGGCCTCGCCGGCCACGGCGCGGGCGAGCAGCGTCTTGCCGGTCCCCGGCGGTCCCATCAGGAGGACGCCCTTGGGGATCTTCCCGCCGAGGCGCTGGAACCGGTGGGGGTCCTGGAGGAACTCGATGATCTCCTGAAGCTCCTCCTTGGCCTCCTCGACCCCCGCCACGTCGGCGAACGTCAGCTTCTTCTGGTCGGGGGTCAGGAGCCGCGCCTTGGACTTGCCGAACGACATGGCCTTGGACCCGCCGGACTGCATCTGGCGGAACAGCAGGAACCACAGGCCGACGAGGAGGAGAAGCGGCGCCCACGTGAACAGCGCCGTGATCAGCCGTCCATCGGACGGTTTCTCCACCTCGATCCTGACACCGTGGTTCCGCAGCTCGTCGATGAGGCCCGGGTACTCCGTTCCATGGGTGAACAGGTCGTACCGCGGCTGCACGCCCTCCCCGGTGTGATCCTTGCTGCGGATGAAGATCTCGCCCTCCTTGATCAGGACGGCCTCGACCTTGCCGTTGTCGACCCGGTCGAGGAAGTCGGAGAACGGGATCTCCTGCGCGGCACTGGAATAGCCGTGCAGCACCTGCCACACGAGCAGTACCGCCACCAGGATGACGACCCACATCAGCACTGTCCGGACGGTCTGGTTCATGAGCCTCCATACCCGGCCCGCGCCGGGCCATTTCGAGAACGTTCGCCGGAGCGGTTTCCTTCCCGGCGCGTCAGGACGTCTCCTCCAGCACGCAGAGATCGGGCCGGTTGGCGTACTCGCCGCTGCCGGCGCCCAGGCCGTAGCCGACGAGGAACCCCTCGGGGGCCTCATCGAACACGGCGTAGCGCGCCTCGAGGTCAACGGAGCGAAGCTGGGGCTTGTCCACCAGGGCCAGGAGCTCCATCGACGCGGGACGCTGCTGGCTGAGGTGGGTGATCAGGTAGTTCTCCGTCACACCGGTGTGCAGGACGTCCTTCAGGATCAACAGATGCTTCCCCTCGACCGAGAAGCGTGTCGCGTAGTTGAGCTGGACCACCTCGCCACGGTCTCCCCGCGTCGTCGTGACGTCCACGAACTCGTAGTCGACGGGAATGTCGAGATCCCTGGCAAGATCGGTCAGGAGGAACGCCGCGCCCTTGAGAATCCCCAGAAGAACCAGTGTCCTGTCGCGGTAATCGTCGCTGACCTGGCGGGCGATCGCACGGATCCGGGTCGCGATCTCCTCGGCGCTGTAGAGGACTCGAAGCGTGCTCATGGACAGATTACCTCCACCTCGGGAGCTCCCGTGGGGCCAGCCGATGCCTCGGTTCCGGGAACCCACACGATTGTATCACCGAGGGTCACGACCGGCCACGCGCGGCGCAGGTGGCGCGGGTACGGCTCCAGCAGTTCGGCGACGCGCCGCCCCCAGGCTCGGTCACCGGGCCGGGCGGAGCGGATCCGGAGCTTGCCCGGAGGTAGCGCGGCGCGCCACGGGGAGGGGCTGCCGCCCGACCGGGGCACGACGGCCACCCGCCAGCCGGGGAGCGGCAGCTCCACCGTGCCCGTGGCGGGGAGGGGGAGCTCCCACGGTCGAACGGGTGCCGGCGGCTCGAGCCAGAGGTGCCCACGGGCGGAGAGCAGTCTCCACCGGCCGGCCAGCGCGAGGCCCCTCGGGACGCCCTGGTCCAGCAGCCCGTGGAACAGCCGGACCTGCCCGCGGCTCACCGGGCCGATCCCGGCCCGCGCGGCCTGGGCGTGGAGCCAGCGGATGCGGAGCGCGGCCGGCAGCGCCGCGACCGTCGCCACCGGGACTCCCCGGGGCGAGTACGGCCGGATCCACGCGCCGAGTGACTCGACCACGGCGGCGAACGCCGCCTCGGCCTCGGCGAGGTCTCCCGCGAGCCGCACGAGATGCCGTCTGACGGCGGGCGAGGCGGCCTCCATCGCGGGCAGCACCGTCGTCCTGACCCGGCTCCGGAGGTTGGACGACCCGGTGTTCGTCGCGTCCTCCCGCCAGGCGATACCACGGCCCCGGAGCCAGTCCCGGATCGTCTCGCGGCTCCAGGGGAGGAGAGGGCGGACCACGCGATCCTCCGTCGTCTCGGCGATTCCCGACAGCGCCCTGGGGCCTCCGCCGCGGAGGAGCTGCACCACCACGCCCTCTGCCACGTCGTCTCGCTGATGTCCGGTGGCTACGGCGGCGGCGCCGGTCCGTACGCGGACGGCCTCGAGCCGTTCGTACCGCCGTGCCCGCCACCACGCCTCCCGGCTGCCCGCGCCAGGCGGGACGGGGGGGAGGAAGAGGAGGTGGAACGGGACGCCGAGCTCGCCGCACAGCTTGCGGCAGAACGCGGCGTCGGCGTCGGCCTCGGCACCCCGGGCGCCGTGGTGAACGTGGGCCGCCTCGAGCTCGAGGCCGAGGGATGGGTCCAGGAGGAGGTGGAGCAGGGCCACGGAATCGCCGCCGCCCGAGAGGGCCACGACGAGACGCCGGCCGACGAGGCCGGGGAACGTCTCGCGGAAATGGCGAGGGAAGCCGTCGAGAGACATCGGAGGTGGTGGCGGTGGGTGGATTTGAACCACCGACACAGGGCTTATGAGACCCCTGCTCTGCCCCTGAGCTACACCGCCAAGGGAGCAGGAATATACGCGCTCCGGTGCCCGGCAGTCAAGATCACGGGCCGCCGCGGCGGGCCACGGTATGATACGCAACCGGAGAGTGAAGAGAAGGAGGCCAGGTATGCGCTGGATCGTCGTCACGGTGTTACTCGCCACGCTCGTGGGTGTGGCGGCCGCAGGGGAGAAGCCGATGGGAGACAAGCAGGGGAGCGTGGAGTCGTACCGGTGGGACCTGTCCCAGATCTATCCGGACGACGGCGCGTGGCGGGCCGATCTCGAGCGGGTGGCGGCACGGTTCGATGCGGTGGCCTCCTGCGAGGGCCACCTCGGCGAGAGCGCGGGACGGCTGGCCGACTGCCTGGATACGTACTTCGGCGTGGCTCGGTCGCTGACCCGGGTGACGTCGTATGCGTCCATGCGGTTCGATGAGGACACGCGGAACGGCGACGCCCTGGCGATGAAGCAACAGGCGTCGAACCTCGCAACCCGGTTCCGCCAGCGGACGAGCTTTCTCGAGCCCGAGATCCTGGCGCTGGGGAAGGAGACCGTCGACCGGTTTCTCGCAGCCGAGCTCAGGCTGGCCGTCTACCGGCACTTCCTGGAGGATATCCTTCGCCGAGCGCCGCACACCCTTGGAGCCGAGGGCGAGGCGGTGATCGCCACGGCCAGCCTGATGTCGGACGCTCCCTCGTCGCTCTACTCGATCCTGGCCAACGCCGATATTCCGTGGCCCACGGTCACGCTGTCGGGTGGTGAGAAGGTCCGGCTCGACCAGGCCGGGTACACGAAGTACCGGGGCGCGGCCGACCGCGCCGACCGGAAGCTGGTCTTCGACACGTTCTGGGCCACGTGGAAGAAGTACGAGCGGACCATGGGTGTCGCCCTTCACGCCCAGATGAAGCGCGACCTGTTCTACGCCCAGGCCCGGCGCTATCCAAACTGCCTGGCGGCGGCATTGGACGCCAACGCCGTCCCGGAGGCGGTCTACCGCACGCTGATCACCACGACCGAGAAGAACCTTCCCACCCTCCACCGGTACCTCCGGTTGCGCCGCCGAATGCTCGGTGTCCCGGACCTCCATTACTCCGACATCTATCCGCCGCTGGTCAGAGCCGATCTCGAGTTCCCGATCGAGAAGGCCGAACGGCTGGTGCTCGAGGCGCTGGCGCCTCTGGGCCAGGCGTACGTCGGTGAGGTCCGGCACGGGTTCCAGAGCCGGTGGATGGATGTCTTCCCCAGGCCGGGGAAACGGTCCGGGGCGTACTCGTCGGGCTCGATCTACGATCTTCACCCGTTCGTCCTGCTCAACTACACGGGGGACTACGAATCGGTCTCGACGCTGGCGCACGAGTGGGGCCACGCCATGCACTCGCGGCTGGCCAACGCCGCGCAGCCGTACCCCACGGCGGACTACCCGATTTTCGTGGCGGAGGTCGCCTCGACGTTCAACGAGGCGCTCCTGCTCGAGAAGATGCTGGCGGATGCAAGAGACGACACCGAGCGGCTGTTCTACCTCGGCTCGGCGCTGGAGGGACTCCGTGGGACGTTCTTCCGGCAGGCGATGTTCGCGGCGTTCGAGCTCAAGATCCACGAGGCGGTGGAACACGGCGAGGCGCTGACCGGTGAACGGCTGTCGTCGATGTACGGCGAGCTGCTCCGGAGCTACCACGGGCAGGCCGAGGGCGTCATGACGATCGACGACCTCTACACGGTGGAGTGGGCGTACATTCCGCACTTCTACTACGACTTCTACGTCTATCAGTACGCCACGTCCATCGCCGCGTCGTCGCTGTTCGCCGAGGAGGTGCTCGCCAGGAAGCCGGGGGCGAGGGATCGCTACCTCGGCGTGCTCCGGGCGGGTGGTTCACGCTACCCGTATGAGTTGCTGAAGGAGGCGGGCGTCGACCTCGCGACCCCCGCGCCGTACGAGGCGCTGATCCGGAGGATGAACCGGATCATGGACGAGATCGAGGCGATCCTGGACCGCCGCGCGGATCGATCGTGACCGGGCCGGTATCCGATACCCTGCGCCGTTCCTGATCCGGCTTTCCCGCCGCCTCGGGAATGGCGGACGCTTGCGGCTTGGATGGTGGTGCGGATCCGGCTGTCACGCCGCCCGTTCACCGGACGGTCCCCTCGTCACTCGGCAGGTGTCTCGGCGTTCTCCGGCACGGACTCCTTCGCAGGGCGCTTCACCTCGACGGGCGCGACAGCACCGATGATCCGGAGGTTGACGCCGGCGATGTCCCCTTCGGGGAGCTGGACCTCCATGGTGAACGCCTTCGTCCTGCCGCCATCGACCGTCCCGTCGATCACCTTCTGCGCCCGCGCGACGGTCTTGCCCGACCCGTTCTTGACCACTGCCTCGACCCGAACGCCGCTGATGGGGACCTTGCCCTGGTTGGCGACCTGTCCCTTGATCGTCAGCGTCTGGCCCTTGCGGTCGTACCCGGAGACGGAGACCGAGAGCGTGCTGGAGGCTTCCTTACCGGAGACCTGCTGCACGTCCCCTTCGGCACCGGCCGCCGGACGTTCCACGTGGGCCACGTCCGCGTCGGTGATCACCACCCGGGGCGTCCCGCGGTCTTTCCTCGCGAGGGCCACCAGCGAGGAGGAAGCAGCAGGCGTCGTGCCGGCGTCCTCCTCCTTCTTCTTCGGTGCGAGTCCGGAGGCCTCCAGGTCCACATCAGAGAGGGCGTATGCACGCATCTCGCCCGACGGCATGGTCACGTAGACCATTCCACCCATGGTCCGGGCCTCTCGCACCTCGAGGGTTTGACCACCCTTGAGGACGACCGTCGTGGTTCCGGACTGCTCCGCAGACACGAGACCCGCGAGCAGCAGCACCATCATCAGAACAACAGTTCGCCGCGCCATCTTCGCCTCCCTCGCCGGGGTTCGGCACCTTTCCCGGTACACGTCCCCTCTATGGTACAACCTCCGGTCCATCCGCGCACCCGTCCATGTCCGCAAGCGGGAGCCGGACGGTGAAACGTGCCCCGCCGCCCGGCCTGGACGATGCCGCGATCGAGCCACCGTGATCCTCGACGATGGCGGCGGCCACGGCGAGTCCCAGACCGCGGCCCCCCTCCTCCGAGACGTGGAGCTCGAACAGCCGCTCCGGATCTCCTGGCGGCAGGCCACTCCCGTCGTCCTCCACCGAGAGTTCGGCGAACCGGCCCCGGCGGGCCAGGGCGATCCGGATCGTTCCGCCCCCGTCGCCGATGGCGCGGCGCGCGTTGACGACGAGGTTGAGCAGCACTCTTCGGAACGAGGCCCGATCCACACAGACGACAAGCCCGGCCTGTCCGGGATCGAGTTCGAGGCCGATTGTCGGCTCTACCAGGAACCGGAGGAACGACTCGAGATCCTCCAGGAGAGCGCGGAGATCGACGAGCTCGCGCTCCGATCCACCCTCGTTGGCCCGATCCACGAGCTGGTTCACGAGATCCCGTCCACGGGCGGCGAGCTCCCGGATGGCGGCGGCCGAGTCGGTGACGCCGGCGGGATCGGCCTCGAGCAGGCGAACGTGGAGCTCCATGGCGGCAAGGAGGTTGTTGAAGTCGTGGGCGACGCCCGCCGCCAGCGTGGCAACGGCCTCGGCCCTCAGGGCCTCCCTGAGCCTCCGCTCCGCCTCTGTGAGCTCGGTGACGTCCCGGGCGGTGAGGATCGTGCCATCCGGACCGGGCGACAGGCGCAGCAGCAACGAACGGTTCGCCGTCTCGAGGCGCCACGCCTCGCCCGGGGCGCGTGACCTGGATTCGAGCGCCTTCCCGACGTCGGGCCACAGAACCTCCATCGCCGCGTTCCGGAGGACCGGCTGGCCCCGATCGTCGATCAGGGCCACACCGTCGGCCATGGCGTCGAAGGTCGCGCGCCACCGCTCGCCTTCCCTCCGGAGCCGATCGCTGAGGTCGTGGATGACGATCAGCTCTCCCTCCCCCCCGGGCCCGATACCGCCACGCCGGGCCAGCTCCACCGGGACCGTCTCGCCGGAAGGCATGAGCCACCGGGTCTCGCCCTCCCCGGGTTCCGCCGGAGTGAACCGCGCAAGCTCGAGGCCGGCCGCGTCCTCTGGCCCGACACCGAGAAAAGGGGCAGCCGCACGGTTGGCGCGGACGATCTTGCCGGCGGTGTCCACAACGAGCATGGGGGCCGGGGCCACGTCGAACAGCTCACGGAGCCGTTGCTCGCTGGCTTCGAGGGCGGTGCGCTCTTCCTCGAGCCGCCCGACGAGCTCTCCGAACGCCCGGGCAAGCTCCACGACCTCCCGGCTTCCGCCAGCCGGCGGGGGGCCTGCCTCCCCCGGCCCGGCCCGCCGCGCCCACACCGCCAGCCGTTCCAGCGGCTCCACGAGCCGTTCGGCGGCGGCCGCGCCGAGGACGAGGAGCACGGCGAGCCCGGCGCCGAGCGACAGTACCATCCGCATGGCGGTCTCCATCAGGTGGAGCCGGAGCCTCCGGAGGGAGAGGATAACCCGGGTCCGGACCGGAACCACCGATCCCGTCGAGGCGTCGAGCACCCGGACCTCACGTTCCACGATCAGCAGATCGCGGGACGATGCGGCGCCCACCATGTCGGCAGCCGGCGGACCGAACCGCCAGAGCGTCCGGCCCCCGGCATCTTCCACCGAGGCCGCCACGAGGTCGGGACTCCGGCTGACGGCCAGATCCGTCGCCGCGGCAGTACCCGGTCCCAGGGCTACGGCGGCCAGCGACTGGCCCAGGAGGGCGGCCTGCCGCTCCATCTCCCTGCGGGTAAAGCGGAGCTCGTGCTCGAGCACCAAAGCGCTGGCCAGGATCAGCGTCAGCGCCACGACAGCGGCCGTCCATGTGAGGAGCGCCCGGACGAGGGGCCACGGCCGTTTCGACCGTGTCTTCACGGCCGGTTCGCTCCCGGTTCGGGGGGCGGGCAAGGGAACGCCGGGCCAGCGGCCCGGCGTTCCGTGAGCTCGTTCCCGGTGGTCACTGCAGCTCGTACCACCAGGAGATGTTCAGGCCGGGGTTGCCCGGCGGGATGGTCAGGCCCGGCACCTCGACGAGGGTCGCCTCGGCGCCCTGTCCCACGGCGGACTGACTGACCACGACCTTGTCACCGGCCAGTGCGAACCCGCCCGCGGCGCCCTCGCCGGCCTCGAAGCTCTTGGCCCAGTCGCCCGGATGCTGGAGGATGTCGCCCAGATCGTCGGGGTCGAACTCCAGCCACACGATGTACGACTTGCCGACGCAGACGCCTCCGTCGGGGTCGTAGACGAGGTACAGGGCGAACGGGTTACTGTTGCTGCCCATGGCCGGCACGAGCAGGAGCGGTGGTGCGATGACCTGGGCGCGGTCACCCAGGGTTCCGCTCTGCCCCTCGGGGAGCGGGAGATCGGTGATGGGCACCCCGGCGAACTCGACGTTCCCGGTGTCGAGGTCCCGGAGCCCGGCGTAGAGCTTCGGGACGAAGCCCGAGCTGGATCCGGTGATCGCCTCGCTCGTCTCGTAGAAGGTGCCCGAGGAGAAGGCGAACAGGTCCATGGTCGGCGCGATGGTGGGGTAGGCGGCCACGCCGGGGGAGTAGTAGAGCGGCTGGCCGGCCGTGACGTTGATCAGGACCTCCGTGTTGTGGAGATCGGAACCCGTCAGCGACCACACCTGGCCGTTGAGGTCCAGCTGGACCCCCTCGTCGGCCAGGTTGTCCTCGTGGTAGTACCCGGCGTCGGTCTGCCAGAGCACCGCGTCGGCGAACGCCTGCTGGCCGACGAGCGCCGTGCCGGAGCTGTTCCGCCCCAGCGTCGGGGCCCGGAGGATGTTGCCGGAGATCGGGTCGAGGACCAGCTCCTTGGCGTCCTCCTGGTTCCCCTCGTTGGGGACGAACCCCCGGCCGAGGACGACCTGGGACTGCGGCTCGCCGTTGCCGTTGTTGGGTCGGAGCGCGATGGCCGGAAGCGACCAGGTCTTTCCGAGCCCCGCCACGAGCCGGGTCCCCGCCTCACCGTTTCCCGTCAGGCTCCAGAGCGGTGTCACGGGCTTGCTGTCGTCGAAGTTCGGATCAGGATCCCAGTCCTTGCCGGCGATGGTCCGTCCCGGGTAGACGTGGGTGACGTCCACAGCGTGGAGACCGGTCCCTCCCGGACCCTCGGGGATGACGAGGATCGTCCGGTAGCTGTTGATCGAGCCGTCCCAGACGTCCGCGAACCGGATCGAGTTGGCGACGCCGTACTTGTGGTTGGCAGGATGCTTGTACTGCCCCATCGGGTACTTGGAGGGGTTCGAGAGCCATGTCTGGTAGAGCGCGACCTGCTGGTCCAGCATGTCCGGAGGGATCAGGGCGATGATCTCGGCGCCGTCCACGGTGTCGAAGGCGTGGACCATCCCGTCCGACGACCCGACCCAGACCATGCGGTGGCGGTCGGCGTACTCGTCTTCGAACGCCGAGTGCCGCTCGGCGACGCCCTGCCGCCAGTGGTTGGGCGGCCCCACCACGGCCGGCGTGGAGTTGATCAGGGCGCCCAGCTTCCAGTCGCGGCCAGAGCCGCGGATGAAACTCACGGTGCCGGCATCGATCGCACCTCCGGCATCGGTACATGCCGAACCGCAGATTGCATTGAGCGTGTTGATGTTGCTCGAGGCCACCTCGACGAGCTTGTAGTCGTCGGCCGGATCCCACGTGTAGATCTTTCGCTGGTACCCGTTGTTGTTGCCCGTGCTCGAGAGCACCTCGCCGGCGTCCCACTTCTCGACCCAGTGCCGCTGGCCGTTCTGGTCGCGCTCGTTGGCAAACGCCCGGAGGTGGCCCTTCCAGGTCGGGTAGTCCGTCGAGGGCATGATCGCCACGTTGGTCGTTCCCGAGGCCGAACCCGCCACGGCCGGTGCCGAGGTGGTGTAGTCGCCGGCGCCAAGTGAGGCCAGGATCTCGAGCAGCGCCCGCCGCAGCTCGTCCACGGAGCCCGCGAAGTACGCGTAGGGGCCATGGGACCAAGTCGAATCGTAGACGTTGGTGTTGTCCGCGGTCAGGTACGGGTCGGCATCCACGTCGAACCCTCCATCACCGTTAGGGCTCGATGCGTCGGTCCGACCTTTGTAGGCCGTGTAGTTGAGCTCGCAGGGGCCGACTCCTTCAGAGACGCCGATGACCCATGTTCTGACGTTCAGAGAATCGCCATCCACCTCCAGATTCCATAGAGCGTTGGAAGCTCCAGCGGGGTAATTGTCCCAGGAATCGGGACAGAGATTCCAGGAACTACCTTCCGGGTTGCAGGCGTTGGATTCGCCATCGGTCTGAAGAATCACGCCGTACGTTCGACCACACTCATTCTTAGGGTCGTAGAGGTTGCTGTTCACATCGTCTTCTGCGTGAATCGTAGAGAACGCGTTCTCCGCACGTTCTAGTGCACCTTTTGTCGGGGTCCCGCCGTTTGCTACAAGTCCTCCGTTGACGACAAACCCGAACTCTTCCTCAAGAGCTGCGATGACCGGGTTCTGAGCGTTGTCCCTTGGAATGATCCAGACCTCCGGGTCGCTGTCGCTATCGCATGATCCGGAATAGGCGACCAGGCCGAGGTTTGCGACCCTAGAAAACCGACGTACCATGTCAGTTGGTAGAATACAGTTCGTAAAATCGGGATCTCCCACCGGTTCGTGACCGTCGCTCGAGGACCAGTTGTGCCACTTCCCCGCTTGGTTTCCTGTCCATTCGTACCACGCTCCATTGACGGGACCCTCTCCGACGAAGACGTAGTAGTCTTTCTGCTCGGAATCCTGACCTGTAGGTTCGACTGTGTTGAGAGGGAAATAGATGTTGATGGAGTTACCCCAGATATTCTTTGCGATGGCCATTCTGGAGGGAGGGATGAAGTACCAGACCGACTGTGGAAGCGTCCCAGTTTTGACCTTGAGGGTGTCCTTGTTGTGTACCACAGTAAAGCTGTGAGCGCTGGCCTCGAACGAGCCGTTCGGGAGCTGTTTGGCAACCTTGTACCGGAAATTTGACGGGTTTCCGCCGATTCTCGCCAGGATCTTGTACGTTCCGTTGTCGGACGGGGTGATGAAGTTCATGATCTTGATGATGTCGCCGACCTGGAGCGTATCCGTCTTCACATGGAGTACCGTCGGTTTGTTTTTCTTGAGAAAACCGTTGTAAGTGGAGCCCGACGATCCAGGTGTGTACTTCACCCGCATCCAAAACCCCTGGCCAAACCCATGGTACGAACCTGCAGTGTAATCGGAGTATGAGATGTTCCCCCAGTACAAGGTCAGAGAGTCGGCAACGTCATCGTCATAATGGAACGCCCAGCAGAACCCGTGGCCGTTATCCCAATACGTTCCCGTTGGGGTGAACGCCATCGACCCGGACCGGTCGAACACGATCATGATCAGCGGCTTCACCCACTGGGTCGTGATCTGCCGCATCAGGTCGTACCCCTCGTCGGCGGAGGCCCGGGGCGCCAGGGCGGCCGTGAGCGTCACGGCGGCGATGGCCACGGCGGCCAGCCTGAGCAGTGCACGATGCCGGTTGATTGTGTGTCGTCTCATCTCATCCTCCATACTGGACCGAGCTGGTTCCGCCGGCGTTGACGAGCTTCTGGGCCGAGGGGCTCTGGCTGACGCCGGTGAAGCTGTACTCCTCCTCGAGCATCTTGACGGCCAGAGCGCCGCTGGCCCCCTGAACCCACCCGATGGACACGAGGCGAACCCTGGAGTCGCTGTCGACCGTCGGGGAGCTCGGATCGGTGGCGTCGATGTCCTCGGGGTTGTCCCGGACACAGAGTGAGTAGAACACCTGGCGGCTCGGTCCCTTGGCCTGGCCTGAGACCGGGATGGGGATCGCGGCCAGGGGTGTTCCCCCTTCAAGGAGGTAGGTGCCCAGGTGCGTCGGGTCGTACGTTCCCGAGAGCTTCGGATCGGTCGGATGGCGGGGGCGCTCCGGGATCATCGCCGGTGTGGCCGGGTCGGCGTTGGAATCATGCTGCAAGAGCGTGTTGATCTGGAACGCTCCCACCGTGCCCAGGATCGACTCGCCCCGCCGGAGTCCCGCCTCTGCGGCGTCCAGCGCCAGCTTGGAGTCCATCAGCGTCGCCGACATGGCGCTCTCCTGCCGCATCATATAGGCGGCGGCCGTACCGATGGCGCTCAGGATGAGCATCACCAGGATGGCCGTCAGCATGGCCGAACCGCGCTGGTCGTTCCTTTCCATGTTCATGGTCACCTCACTGTCCAAGGTTCCGGTTCCGGATCATGACGAACTGGGTCATCCGACGGTGGTATCGCTTGTCCTTGGCCGTTCCGGCTGCGTGATCCTCCGCCGCGGGCCGGGAGAACCGGGCCTCCTTCTCCCACGTGATCTCCGCCGAGGATGTCGCCGTCACGGTGATCCGGACGCCGACCACGTTGACGACGTCGTAGTCCTGCACCGTGCCGCTCCCGTTCCCGACCTGGGAGGGTACGTCGTTGGTGTAGTACGAGCCCTGGCTGGAGAGTCTCTTGCCCGGTGAGGTGTTCCAGAGCGTGCCGTCACGGAACGCCCAGGCGACCTGGAGGTCCTCCACGTTGGGCAGTACCCGGTGCCACGGCGATGGGGCCGGGTTGGAGTCCGGATTGTCCACCGACGGGTTGAAGATGCCGTCCTTCTGCTCGAGCCATCCCGCACGGACCCGGAAGGCGACGAACCGTGTGCCGAGCGCCAGCATCACCGGCTGGTTCAGCGTGGTCTGGCCGCCTGCCGGCACGAGACCGCCGGAGATCGTGCCGTTCGCCCTGACCTGGATCGTCTGGCTGGCGCAGTCACTGGTGTCGTAGGAGACGATCTGGTACCAGCCGGACCGGCCCAGCGAATCCATGACGATCATCGGCTGGCTCCGCACGTTGCCGTTCTCGGAGTGGGATCCCGTCAGCTCCATGAAGAGGGTCCGGTTCGCCGCATTGTCGTTGCACCCCTCGGTGAACTTCCACTTCGCCACCGCGCCGCTTCCCCACCCGGGCCAGACGGTGCTCTCGATCACCGAGTTGTTCACGGGGTAGACCACCGTGATGATGTCCGTTCCGGCATCGGCGAGGGACGATGTGCCCGGTACGTTGTTCCAGCATGCCTGGACCGGGTTGCTCCCATGCTGTGCCCACGTGATGACGGCGAACGGGTTACTCGCGCCCATGAAGTTGTTCATGTCCGTGGCGCCGCGGATGAAGCGGCCGATGTACTCCACGGCCTGGCGGGCCGTCTGGCGGGCCTCGGCCTCGAGCTCCATCCGCGTCGTCGAGCGGCGCATGGAGAACAGCACCTGGGCCGAGGCGGCCAGAATGATCACCACGAGGGTGATGTAGATCAGGAACTCGATCAGGCTGACGCCGCGCTCGGCGTGCCGGTTACTTCGGGATTGCTGCCACATACCGCACCACCTTGGCACCTTTGGTGTCCATGTAGATTCCCTGGATCCGTGGCCGCGCCTCGACGCGGAGGAGCCATGTCCCCGGAGAGCCGTTGGCATCGCCGTCCACCACGTCGTAGCCGATGGCGTACCGTGGACTCTCGGAATCGATCACGCCGGTGCCGTTCGGCCCCCAGAAGTCCCAGTAGGCGTCCGACGGTCCCGAGGGAAGCTCCGTGTATGCGATCTCCGCCGCGATCGGAAAGGTGATTCCGGTTTTTCCAGCTGACAGGTTCTGCTGGGCCGTTCCTCCCGATCCTCCACCTGCCGCCTCCACCCGCATGATGGCGTTCGCCATCCGGATGACCTCGATGGTCTGCTGGGCCCGGTACGATAGCTCGGTCCGGGCCTGGGAGCCGCGGTCCGAGACGAGAGCTGCCGCGAACAGCTGCATCACCCCGACCATGACGACGAGCAGGATCAGGAGCGCCACGAGGACCTCGACCAGCATGGCGCCCCGTTCGTTCCCGGGCGATGTGGGTTTCTGGTGCATCGTCATCCTCCACATCATCAACTGTCACTCCCGTACCTTCGTCACCCGGCACGCCCAGACCGGGAAGACCTGGATCAGGTAGCTGACCTTTGGCCGGACGGTTCCATGGATCATCGCATCGAGGGTCACCTGGAACCCCATCGGGGCGAGAAGACGGTTCTTGCTTGTCGGATCGACCAGGTTGCCGAGCGGATGGCACCCCACGGCCCGGTCGCTTCCGAAGGTCGGCCACGTCGACGGTGTGGCGCCGTCGAAAATCACACCGGTGGGAAGCGTGTAGGAGTCCACCACATGGATGTTCCCCGCAGAGTCCTTGTACACCAGCTCGAACCGCCGGTTGTTCGAGAGGTACCGGACCACGGCGACCGTCCTCTGCCGGGCCGCCACCGTGGGCGCCCGCTCGATCAGGCCGCGCAGGGTATTGGCCGCAGCCTCGAGCCTGCTCTTCTCCCTGACAGGGTACAGGTTGGAGGCCGTGATCGTCACGACGATCCCAAGCAGGGCCAGCATGATCAGCGCCTCGACCAGGGTGAACCCCCGCTGGCGGGCCGTCACGTTTCCAGAACAACGTCGATTCTTCGGATTCATGCCATCGTCTCCCTTCTCGAATCTACGGTGTGGCTGCCCGTTGCACAAGGGGCTGCAGAGGACGTTGACACAACTTTTTCACGGATTCGGGTCGTGCAGGCTTCAGTTGGGCGAGCCCTCGTCCTCGTCGTCCGCCGGGAGCTCGTCGATCTCCTGGCGGAGCTTGTCGATGGAGGAGATTCCGCCCCAGCGGGCGATGATCTCCGGCGCATGGGCCGCCGACGCTTCGGCCACAGCCTGGATCGCCAGGTGGAGTGCAGCCGGCGTCAGGCTCGATCCCAGGATGCTGTAGTCGTAACAGACGTCCCCGTCCTCGTCGATGGAGAAGGCACCGAACAGCCGCTCTGCGTTGAGACGGGCGAGGAAGTCGCCGAGGTCCGGATCCGGCCGCTCCACGTCGCGCACGAGATAGCACCGGACATTGACCACCGCGTCCTCCTCCACCGGTGTGGCGACGATCAGGAGGACGGCGCCGCCCTCGACCCGGAGGAAGGCGTTGTCGCTCCACTGGTGGAAGCCGTTCTCACCGCAGACGGCCGTCAGCTCGTTCCGGATCAGCTCGATGACCTGTTCGAGTACCGCGCCGCCCGCAGAGGTGTCGTCAGTCATCGTCTCCGTCCACCTCCTCGAGGGCGGCGATGGCCCGGTCGAGATCCTCCTCGGGTACCTGGACCTCCACCGTGGACAGCTCGCCGACGGTTGTCGGAAGCTCGTGGTCGTGACGGCTGAGGATCCGGACGGGGATCTCCCGTTCGAGAAGGTAACCCTCGATGATCCGGGCCTCGACCTCGTCGCCGGTCTCCTCCACCGTCACCCAACCGACGGGGTCCCACTCGGCCTCTGGCTCCGGGCCGGGATCCTCGACGAGGGGTGAGCCACAGTCGGCGCACCGCTCGACGCCCTCGCGGTACTGGGTCCGGCAGTCGGGGCACCAGGCCATCAGTCGAACTCGAACAGGTTGTTCTCGAACACGTCGGAGAGCTGGCGCATCAGGGCTCCCGACAGGCCCGCCGTGATCCCGGCGAGGATCGTCGAACCCTTGGTCCGGCCGACAACGTACCCGACGAGCCCGACGCCGATGACCGACAGGACCGGGTGCCGGGCCACCGTTCCGCGCCAGTCGATGGACGGCGGAACGATGGTGTCGAGGATCGTGTCGGCGTCGATCTGCTTCGGAATCTGTTCCCCGGATGGGGAAGGCCGGGAGACTCCCGGACCGCCCGCCCCCGGAGCCTGCGCCTCGTCCATGCCGAACAGATCGTCTGTCTCCATGCTCAGTCCCTCGGGCGGGTCAGGTAACCGACGAGGAAGCCCACACCCAGTGCGATGAGCACCGAGCGTCCCGGGTTCTCCTTGATGTAATCGAGTACCTGGTCGCCCTTCTGCTTGAAGTCGATCTCACGGATCCTGTCGGCGACCTTCCCGTAGAGCTCCCGAGTCTTCGCGGCGAGCTGGTCGTACTGCTCACGGGTCTTTCCGTAGAGCGCCTCGGCCTGCTCGCGGGTCTTTGCCGCCGTCCGGGACATCTTCTCCCGTGCGTCGGCCATCCAGCGGCGCGCCTCCTCCATGGAGACGCGTGCCCGTTCCGCTGCCTCCTGGGCCCGCTCCTTGCCCCTGCCGTAAGAGTCCCTGATGGCCTCCCGGGCTTTCGCCATCGCCTCCTGGGCGCGGGCGAGGGATCCCTTGACGTCCTCAAGAGCCTTCTCCTGGTCCGCCATGGTCTCGGTGGCGAGCGCCTCGTCCACTGTCAGTTCCTGCCTCGCCTCGGCACCAGCATCGTTCTTCTTCTCGTCGGCCATTCGTCGCACCTCCACACGTCGTTGCCTTCCGTCTCCGTCTCATTCTATGCCCATCGCCCGGGAACGTCCACCCGCGGCCCCCGGGAGGCCGCTGCACCGTTTCGCCGAGTCGACCTCCACGGTGTGGCTCACCTTGGGGCCGTGGGGAACCGGTTCGGCGTGGGGTGAACCGGCGGCCGGCCCCCGCGCTTCGCGCGGGCTGCGTGCCTCGCCCGTGCGCCCCGGTGGGAGCGAGCTCCCCCCGGACTGCCCGTGCGACGCGCTGGCGCCGCCTGCGGCGTCGCTGCCGGCCGCCTGGGCTTCGTTGGAGGGCTACGGGTCATCGACTTTGAATGAACGGGGCCGCGAGTCTCGCACCCCGGGACCGCCCCCGCCGCGGTCGCTTCGTCGTCACGACCGCCAGGTCAGTTCCTCCTCGCGCCCTTGCGGGAACGGCCCCGGG
>Ga0256835_1000589_pt1 | contig 25917 bp, 30 predicted proteins | sample PIR30metaG_FD_185972 | JGI IMG/M metagenome (GOLD analysis project Ga0256835, IMG submission 185972) | Hydrothermal vent microbial communities from East Pacific Rise, Pacific Ocean - PIR-30 | ecosystem: Environmental > Aquatic > Marine > Hydrothermal vents | place: Pacific Ocean: East Pacific...
CTCTACCGGCTCGCCGCCGTCGGGGGTGACGATTACCCGGCCTTCGAGGAAGTAGCAGGTTTCCTCCATGTCGTAGGTCCAGGGGAACTCGCTCACTTCCTTGGTCCAGATGGGCCAGTTGAATACGCCCATCTTCTCCAGCTCTTCCTTGGGTGGGTTGTGGACTACCTTGATCTCCATAGCCAACCTCCTCACATCAACCGCCGGTGCTCCTCGAGCATGCAGCGGTTCTGCACCACGGTTATACCGGCGTCGGTCAACGCCTTGGCAAACTCGTCGTTGCGAATGCCCTTTTGCAGCCAGACAACCGCCGGCGGCGGGTTCATGGCCAGAATCTCCTCGAGATGGTCCATCAGTTTGTCCTCGCCGCGAAAAACGTCGACCACGTCCACCGGCTCGTCTATCTCGTCGAGCCGGGCCCGGACCACCTCGCCAAAGAGCTCCTCGCCGGCGTACCCCGGGTTCACCGGCAACACCCGGTAGCCGTGCTCACGCAGGTAGGCCGGCACGTAGTGCGCGGGGCGCTTCGGGTCGGGGTGCGCCCCCAGCGCGGCCACGGTGTAGGCGCTGCCCAGGATCCAGCGCAGGTCTTCGTCACGCTCGACAACGTGCATGTCCGCAGTCTACCGCCGCTAAATCTTAAAGGGGTTGAAATCGGTTTCGCGGTCGAAGTAGTCTTCCTGTTCCACCCGCTTCAGCCAGCCAACCACGGCGTAGGTAACTGGCAGAAAAACGACCTCGACTCCTACCTTGAAAACGTAGTTGCTAATGAACATCAGCCCCACCACCGCCGGCGAGTAGACGCCCCAGAAAGCAACCAGCAGAAAAACGCCGGTGTCTACCGCCTCGCCGGCCAAGGTCGAGCCGATGGCCCGCAGCCCAAACATGCGCCCCTGGCTCCAAACCTTCATCTTCGCCAGTACGTAGCTGTTGGTAAACTCACCCGCCCAGTAAGCCAGCAGGCTGCCGAGCACGATGCGCGGCACCAGGCCAAAGAGCAGGTCGAAGGCCTCGGCGAACGGGGCCACGCCCGGGTCGTCGAGAGCCGGCAGCGCCGCCACCAGGCTAAAAGTCAAGCTGGCCAGCGCCAGCAGCACGAAGCCGGTCCAGATGACCCGGCGGCTGCGCGCGTAGCCGTAAACTTCGGTAAGCACGTCGCCAAAAATGTAGGCCAGCGGAAACAAAAGGGTGCCGCCGTCGAAGCCAAAGGGTCCCAAACTAACCACCTTGGTCGCGGCGACGTTAGAGATTATCAGCACCGCCACGAAGGCGGCGGTGACGAGGTCGAGGTAGCGGTAGGTCTTCATGATTTCTACGGTGCGAAGGCACCGGGGCCATCATAAGGCAGGACGCACCGCCGGCGGCCACCTCCCTGAAGAAAGACGGGAGCAAACGGCCCGCAGCTCGTGGCTTATGGCCTGTGGCCTATGGAACCCCCGCTCGCTCGCTGATGCCCGCATCGGCTACCAACCATCAGCCACTTACTATCTACTGCCGTTCTCCGTCATCCCCGACGAGGCGTAGAGCGCCGATGTCGGGGATCTTAGTGGTGCTGCGTACGCCAACGAACCGGTGAGGCCGTCGCCTTTTATACCTCAAGCGACTGGCGCTGTATTTATGGTCAAGAAAGATTCCGGATCTCGTGGGCCGCGTGGCCCCCTCGTCCGGAATGACGGGGAAGGAGCGATACGTAGCGTGTGATGCGTAGTGCGCAGTTGGAGCGGACACTTCGTAGAGAGGGCGAAACATGGCGCATGCACCCCGACGTCCGGACCAGGACCGGTAGTGGCGTAAGCTTGCGCATTTTAAGTTTCCTACCCCCCTTCCGTCATCCCCGACGAAGCGTAGAGCGCCGATGTCGGGGTTCTCGGCGTCGTGGCTCCATCCCGGCCTTCGTCGGCTCGAGGACGGATTAATCCACCGGAAGCGAGGTGATGTAGGGCAGGTTGCGGTCCAGCTGGTCGCGGTCGAGGCCGTAGCCGTAGACGTAGGCGTTCTCGATCTCGAAGCCCAGGTAGTCCACCGGCACCTGGCGCAGGCGGCGCGCCGGTTTGGAGAGCAGCGCCGCGACGCGCAGGCTCGCGGGCTTGCGCGCGCGCAGGTAGTCGAGCAGGTACTCGAGGGTAATGCCGGTGTCCACGATGTCCTCCACCACGATCACGTCGCGGCCGCCGATGGGCTGACCGAGATCCTTGATCAGCTCCACCTCGCCCGTGCTCTCGCTGCCCTGGTAGCTGGCCACGGCCATGAAGTCGAGGGTGAGGGGGAGCTCGATCCGGCGCACCAGGTCGGCCATGAAGACGAACGCCCCGTTCAGCACCGCGATCAGGTGAGGGGTCCTGCCGGCGTAGTCGCGGGTGATTTCGGCGGCCAGCTCGGCTGTCCGGGCCTGTATCCGCTCCTCGCTCAGATAGACGGGGCCGCGCGGCTCGTTTTCGTTCATGCCTCCAGAATAGCGGCTTCGGGTAGCCTGAAGGCATGAAGCTGGGCTACTCGCTCTGCCCCAACGACACCTTCATCTTCTACGCTCTGGTCCACGGCAAGGTGCCCGCACCCGCGCCGGTGGAGGAGGTGCTGGAGGACGTGGAGACGCTCAACCGCTGGGCCTTCGCGGGGCGGCTCGAACTCACCAAGATCAGCTACGCCGCCTACGGCCACCTGCGCGAGGGCTACGTGGCCCTGCGCGCCGGCGGGGCGCTGGGCCGGGGAGTAGGGCCTTTGCTGGTGGCCCGCGCGCCGCGGCCGCTCGAGGGGGCGCGCATCGCCCACCCGGGCCGCTACACCACCGCCTTCATGCTGCTCTCGCTGCTGCTGGGCGAGGACGCCTTCGAGCCGGTGGAGCTGCGCTACGACCTCATCATGCCCGCGGTGGCCGCGGGCGAGGTGGACGCGGGGCTGATCATCCACGAGTCGCGGTTCACCTATCCGGAGCACGGCCTGGTCAGGCTTTTGGACCTGGGCGAGTGGTGGGAGGGCGAAACCGGCCTGCCCCTGCCCCTGGGCGCTATCTTGGCGCGGCGCGACCTGGGCGCTGAGCGCATCCGCGAGTTGAACGCCGCGGTGCGGGCGAGCCTCGCCTACGCCTACGCCCACCCGGACGAGCCGCTGGACTACGTGCGCCGTTACGCCGACGAGCTCTCGGACGAGGTGACGAGGGCCCACATCCGCACCTACGTCAACGATTTTTCCTTCGACGTGGGCGCCGAGGGCGAGGCCGCGGTGCGCGAACTATTCGCCCGCGCCGAGGCCCGGGGCCTCGTGCCGCTCTCGCCGCAGCCGATCTTTTGCTGTTAGACATCAGGGGCGCCCCGCGGGGCGCCCCTGATGCAGGAAAGGAGACGCGCGTTCAGGCCAGACCCTTGAGCATGCCGTACCAGTAGAGGGGCGGCAGCACGTAGCGCTTAAGCAGCCACATGTCCCAGCGCTCCTTGGTCTGGTCGAGGAAGAAGAAGGTGGGCTTGTACTTGTTGTCGTAGACGAACTCGCCCAGCAGCACGCGGCCACGCTTGGTGACGATGGGGCAGGAGGAGTAGCCGTCGTACTTGGCCACGACGGGTTTGCCCTCCATGACCGCTAGCAGGTTCTTAACCAGCTTGGGCGCCTGCTTGCGCACCGCCGCGCCGGTCTTGGCGGTGGGCAGCGCCGCGGCGTCGCCCAGCGCGAAGACATTGGGGTAGCGCTTGTGCTGCAGGGTGTGGATGTCCACGTCCACGAAGCCCTGGTGCGGCCCTTCGGGTACCGCCAGCGGACTATTGGCCACGAAGTCGGGGGCGCTCATGGGGGGGGTGACGTGCAGGAAGTCGAAGGGGATGGCCTCCTGGTGGGTGGTCTCGCCGGTCTGGGGGTCGCGCACGTCGAAGATGGCTTCCTTCCTGGGGCTGGTGCGCACCTCGACCAGGTTGTGATAGAAGCGCATCTCGATGCCGCGCTCCTTGACGATTCGCTCGAGGCTCTTGTTGATCTCGGGCACGCCCAGCATCACCGTGCCGGCGAAGCCGCCGATGATCTGGGTCTTGTCACGCACGCCGGTGCGACGCCAGTAGTCGTCGGCGAGGTACATTACTTTCTGCGGCGCGCCGCCGCACTTGACCTGGCCCAGGGGGTTGGTGAAGACCGCGGTGCCGCCCTGGAACTCTTTCATCGCCTCCCAGGTCTTCTCGGCGGTCTCGTAGGTGTAGTTACTGACCACGCCGTTCTTGCCGATGGTTTCGGGCAACCCCTTGACGGCGTCCCAGTCGTACTGGATTCCGGGGGCAACGATCAGGTAGTCGTAGCCGATGGTGCGGCCGCCGGAAGTGCGCACCTGGTTCGCCTCGGGGTCGATCTCGACCACCGCGTCGCGGATCCAGGTGACCCCCTTGGGTATCAGTCCGGCCTCCGCGCGCTCGGTGCTCTCCTTGGGGACGATACCGGCTCCCACCAGCGTCCATAGAGGCTGGTAATAATGTTTTTCCGAAGGCTCGACGATGGCGACGTCCAGCTTCTTGCCGGAGCGGGCCAGGCGGGCGGCGGTGGTAATGCCCGCTGTGCCCCCACCAATAATCAGTATCTGATGACGCGTTTCGCTCATGATATACTCCTCATTCCTATACGCTCAAATTAGATTAACGCTATGGAAATCAAGGTATATAGTTCAGATGTCCCGCGTCCCCCTCCGGGTAGACTGGTGAGGATGCCGTCCGAGTCTCTCCTGGAGCTGCCCGAACCAGTAGCCGAGGAACTCGAGCCCCTGTTGCAGCCGCTCAAGCTGCGCGCGGGCAGGGAGTTGTTTACCGGGGGTGAAGAGGCCCACGACCTCTACCTGGTGCGGTCCGGCTGGATACGCCTCTTCCGCCTGGCCGAAGACGACCGGGAAGTGACGACGCTGGTCCTCGACCCCGGTGAGCTTTTCGGGGAAGAAGCGCTTTCCGAAAATGGTTTGTACAAGCAATACGCCGAAGCCCTGACCCCCGCCGAAGTGTTACGGCTGCCCCGCAGCGCCTTGATGGAACGCTGGGAGGCCTCCCCCGAGGTGCGCGCTTGGGTACTGGAGCGGTTGGTGCGACGTTTGCACGCGACCCAGGAGCGGTACCGGGAACGGCGCTACTACGAGGCGCTTCCCCGAGTGGCCGCGCTGCTGGTACGGCGGATGCAGCCGGGTAAGGAGGGGCTGGAGGTCTACCTGAGCCACGAACAGATGGCGCACCGGCTGGGGACGGGGCGCGACACGGTCACGCGGGCGCTGGGGGCTTTGGCGATGCGCGACCTGATCGAGATCAACTACCGCCGCGTGGTGGTGCTGGATCCCGACGCCGTTCGCAGGCTGGCCACGGATCTGGAGGTAGAGCGTGAGTAAGGTGCGCGCGGCGTTCTTGCAGGGGAGGTTACGCAGCTTCATCCCCTACGGTCCCGAGGACCTGCCGGCGCGCATCGCCACCGAGCGCGCCGCGCCGCGCGGGGAGCTGGCGGCGGCGCTCGAGGCTTACCTGAAGCGCCTCGGAGCCCCCGAGGCCAGCGTCGCCGCCGCGCGCAGGCTCGCCCACCCCGAAAGCCGCGCCGTGGTCACCGGACAGCAGGCGGGACTCTTGACCGGCCCGGCCTTCACCCTCTACAAGGCCCATTCCGCGCTCAAGCTCGCCTACGCCTACCATGACGCCGCGCGGCCCGTCGTGGCGCTGTTCTGGGTCGCCAGCCAGGACCACGACACAGCCGAGGTGAGCCGGATCCACTTCCTCGACATGGAAGAGCGGATCCGCGAGCTGGCGCTCGATCTTCCCGAGGCGGTGCCGGTGGCGCGGCTGCGCTTCGCTCCCTACGCGGACGAGGTGGCGGCCTTCCTGCGCTCGTTCGGTGGTCACGCAGGGGTGCGCCATCGCATCGAGCAGGCGCTTGCGGGCGACTGGACCTACGCCGAGGCCTTCGCGCGGCTGCTCCTCGCCTTCCTGGGTGCGCACGGCGTGGTTCCCCTCGATCCCATGGCGCCCGAGCTGGCCCCGCTCTTCGCCCCCGCGATCGAACGCGAGCTCGAGGACCCACTAGCGTCCTCGATGGCCATCAACGCCGCGGGCGAGGCGCTACGGTCGCTGGGCCTTTCTCCTTCGCTGGGGCGGCCGGCGGGGGCGACCAACCTCTTCCTCGAGGGCGAGGACGGTCGGCGTCGGCTCCTCTACTACGAAGACGGCGTCTTCTCCGATGGAGAGCGGCGCTACCGCGCGGAAGACCTGAAGGCGATCCTGCACGCCGATCCCGCGCGCCTCACCCCCGCGGCGGGGCTGCGTCCGGTGGTGCAGGACGCCGTCGTCCCCACCGCGGGGCTGGTGGTGGGGCCGGGGGAGATGGCCTACGTGGCCCAGCTGGCGGGCGTCTACCGGCTGCACGGGCTCGAGCCCCCGGCGGTCATAGACCGCATGCACGGGATGGTGCTCGAGCCCCCGGTACGCCGCATTCTCGAGAAGTACGCGCTCGACCCCTGGGCCTTCCTCGAGGCGCCTGAGGAGGCGATGCTGGAGGCGCTCGCGCGTACGAGCGGCGCGGCGGCCGAGCTGGAGCGCGGCCTGCGCCGCGTCGAGGACGAGTTCAGCCGCATGCTCGCCGCCCTGCCCGCCCTCGATCCCACCCTGATCGGCGCCTTCGAACGCAGCCAGCGGCGGCTCGAGGGCGAGATCGAGCGCCTGCGCGGCAAACTGCTGGCCGCCGAGCTGGCCTCCAAGCGCACGGTGCGCGACCAGCACCGCCGTCTGCTCATTCATCTGCGACCGCTGGGGCAGCCCCAGGAACGCGTCTACGGCTTCCTGGGCCACCTGCTCAAACACGGCCCCGAGGTGCTCGAGCGCCTCTGCAAGGCGCCAGCGCGCGGACGCGTGAACATCGAGGCCTGAAGCCTGCGCTAGACTGAGATTCGTATGAAGCGCCTGGGGTTCGCTCTTCTCCTCGCTTCGCTGCTGACCGCCCGGGCGGAGGCCCTGCCGGTACGGGTCCTGCTCGAGGAAACGGGACTTGCGCGCGTCGTACTCGACGGACCGCACGCGCTGTGGAACTGGGCGGGGCGGGTGGCGACGGTAGACGGACCGATGAGCTACCGTCTGATCGCCAGCGAACGGGGCATCGAGCTCGTATGCGACGAGCCTCCCTGCCCCGCCAGCGGCTATATGGGCAACCTACTCTCCTTCGTACCGCGCGAAGGTGCGTTCACCGTGAGGGAGCGCAACTACCGGGGCTTCCTGCGCGTCGTCTGGCAGCAGGGGCGACTGCTGCTCATCAACCGCGTCGACCTCGAAGACTATCTCCAGGGCGTCCTCCCCGGCGAGGTGCCGGCCTCGTTCCCCTACGAGGTGCTGCGGGCGCAGGCCATTTTGGCGCGCACCTACACCCTCAGCCGGCTCGGTTCCAACCCCTACTATGACCTCTGCGACAGCGCCCGTTGCCAGGTCTACCTGGGCATGGACGTTGAAACGCCCCGACACACCCGGGCCGTGCGCGATACCAGCGGGCGCATCCTTGCTTACCGCAGCAAGCCCATATCAGCGGTCTACCATGCCGACTCGGGAGGCACCACGGCCGCAGCCGAGGAGGTCTGGGGCGGTCCAATCCCCTACTTGCAGGCGCGTGACGACCCCTGGTCGCTGGCCAAGCGCTGGCGGGTGCAGGTCAGCCCGCGTCAGGTGCAGCTGGCGCTGCAGGACCTGGGGTATAGCCCCGGGGCGGTGCAGTCGATGAAGGTGCTGGAAAAGGGGCCGAGCGGTCGCATAACCCGCCTCGAGGTATTGGGCACGAACGCACGCGTCGTTTTGAAAACCCCCAAGGCCAACCGCTTCCTGCGGGCGCTGGGGCTGCCCTCCACCCTCGCCACCCTCACTGGCTGGACGTTCAGTGGCCGCGGCTCCGGTCACGGAGTAGGAATGAGCCAGTGGGGGGCGCGCGGCTTCGCGCGCAAGGGTTGGAACTACCGCGAAATCCTGGCTTACTACTATCCGCACACCGTGCTTACCTCTTATCAGCTTAGTGCGAACCGCTAACCCTTCTTGAGGGCCATGGTTGCCAATAAGGTAAGAAGCTCGCGCCCACGAAACTCATTCGCCAACCCGGGTAGAGTAAGGGGAGTCCCCGGCAGGCGGCCCTGCGCGCCGGGTTATCAAGTGAGGGGGCGGTATGGAACGCGTAGCCATATTTATTGATGGCAGCAACCTCTATAAGGGTTTAGTTTCCACGCTGGGCTCGGACTATCGGTTGAATTTTATAAAATTTATCGAAACTTTAGTAGCCGGGCGTAAGCTCCTCAGGGCGTACTATTACAACGCTCCCCTGCCCGCGGAGGACGCGGCGAGCCGGGCTCACCAGAGCTTCCTCAACTACCTCAAGCGGGTACCTTACGTTTCGGTGCGGCTGGGAAGGCTCGAGCGCCGCGGCGACACCTTCGTAGAAAAGGGCGTTGACATTCAGATCGCCGTCGACATGCTGCGCCTCGCCTACGCCCGCGCCTACGACGTGGCCGTGCTGGTGAGCGGCGACGGCGACTTCGCCGAGGTGGTGCGCGTCATTCAGGACATGGGCATGCAGGTCGAGAACGCAACCTTTCACGCGCTCTCCTCCTATCGGCTGGCGCAGCAGGCCGACCGCTTCTATCCACTCGACGAGTTTCCCTGGGACACCCTCAGGTCGAGCAGCGACTAGCCCCAGGCCGTCGCCAGCAGGTACAGCCCCAGGCCCGCGAGCGCCAGGTCGCCGATACGGACCAGCGGCCCTTGCAGCGGGCTTTCGTGCAACCGCGCCGCCAGCCAGGCGAGCGCGGCCTTGCTGCCTACGATGGTCAGGTAGAAACCCAGCAAGAACCCCCACGCCCCCGCCCCCAGGCGATGCAAGAGCGGCGCGCCCACCAGGAACCAGAAGAGGTACATGTGGGGGTTCGTCAGGTTCATGACCACCGCGGCCCGCAGGCTCGCGGCCGCTGGGGCGGCCTCCGCCTTCAGGGGCGCGGTACGCAGCCCCCGCAGCCCCAGCTGTAGCAGGTAGAGCCCGCCCGCCAGCTGCACCGTCCGTAGTACCGCCGGGGACAGCGCCCCGCCCAGCCACCAGGCCAGCAGCACCGCCCAGCTGTCGCTGACGACGGGGGCGAGCGCCGCCAGCATGCCTGCGCGCGCTCCCTTCTGCACCGCTTCCCGCAGCACCAGGGCGAGCAGCGGACCGGGGCTGACCCCCGCGGCCAGCCCCAGCGCGGCGCCTAGGGCGAAGGCTTCCACTCGAGCACCACCGCCTCGCCAACCGGCGAGAGCGCGTGCGCCCCCTCCACCTCGGCTCCCTCGCCAGGCCGGAGATGCAGGTAGCGACCGTCGGGCAGGTCCACTAGCAGCTCGCCCGCGAGAACCACGTAGAGCCGCCGCCCCGGTCCTTCGCGGGGACTGCCCGCGCCCAGGCGCAACACCTCGAGCCCCGGCCATCCCGGAAGGTCGAAGCGTCCACCCTCGGCGAGCCGGATGAGCGGCAAATGTACGGCGCGGTTCATGACCTCGATTATACGTGGCCTTGACGAGCGCTCTTAATAAGTATAGAATTATTAAGTTTACGGGCAAAACCCACCCGAGGTTCCTGGACGGGGCATGGGCGGGGCCCCGGAAAGGAAAACGTATGTTCAAGGAACTCGGACTGAGCGAGCCCGTGCTAGCGGCGCTCGAAACCAAAGGCATCACCAAACCCACCCCTATCCAGAAGGAAGCCTTCCCGGCCGCCCTCGCCGGCGACGACGTGCTGGGCCTGGCGCGCACCGGCACCGGCAAGACGCTGGCCTTCGCGCTCCCCATCGCCGAGCGGATCGAAGCCTCGCGTGCGCCCGGCCGCGCCCCCCGGGCGCTGGTGCTCGCGCCCACGCGCGAGCTGGCGCTGCAGGTCGCGGGCGAAATGGAATGGGTAGCCCCCCACCTGCGCGTCGTCACCGTCTACGGCGGTACCGGCTACGGCAGCCAGGCGGCGGCGCTGAGGCGCGGGGCCGACGTGGTGGTGGCCACACCCGGCCGCGCCATCGATTACCTGAACCGCGGCGTCCTCGACCTATCGCAGGTGCGCGTGGCCGTGCTCGACGAGGCCGACGAAATGCTCTCGATGGGTTTCGAAGAGGCGGTGGAAACGTTGCTCGGGGCCACCCCCGAGGGGCGCCAGACCCTGATGTTTTCGGCCACCCTGCCCGGCTGGGCCAGGCGCCTGGTGCGCCGCCACATGAAGGACCCCCTCGTCGTCAACGTGGTGCAGGACGAGGAGGTCAGCTACCGCGAGATCGCCATCGAGACCGCCCCCTCGGCCCGTTTGGGCGCGCTTTCCGACGTGCTCTTCGCTCACGGGCCCGAGCGCGCCATCGTCTTCACCCGCACCAAGAAGGAGGCCGACGAGGTGGCGCGGGCGCTCAGCGCGCGCGGGCACGGGGCGGAGGCCGTGCACGGCGACCTCAACCAGAGCCAGCGCGAGCGCGCCGTGGGTCGTTTTCGCAGCGGTAAGGTGGGCGTCCTGGTGGCCACCGACGTGGCCGCCCGCGGCCTCGACATCCCCGAGGTAGACCTGGTGGTGCACTACCGCCTGCCCGAGCGCGCCGAGCCCTACCAGCACCGCTCCGGGCGCACCGGCCGCGCCGGGCGCAGCGGCACCGTGATCATCTTCCACTCCGGCCGCGAGCGCCGCGACCTGGCTCAGCTGGAGCGGGCCGTCGGCCGCAGGTTCGAACACGGCCGCGCTCCCGGCCCCGAGGAGGTGCAGCAGGCCAAGATCGCCGGGCTGCTGCGCCGCGCCGCGGCGCAGCCCGAGGAGGACCGCGCCGTCTGGCGCGAGGTCGCCCGGGCCTGGATCGAGCGCGAGGACGCCGAGTCGCTGGCGGGGCTGCTCGCTATGTTGCTCGGCAGAGCGCCGAAGCCGCGCAGCCTGCTCACCGGCGACGAGGGCTGGCGCACGCTCGAGCTGGAGGCGCCACAGCTCTCGGTGGGCAAGGTCGTGGCCGTGCTCAAGCGCGCCGGCTTCACCGACATCGGCCGCATCCAGCTGGCGGGCAGCGTCGCCTACGCCGACGTGCGCGCCGGCGAACTAGAGAAACTGACCGAAGTCCAGGGGCTGCGGGCCCGTCCGGCCACCAGGGTAAAGACCGCTCCGGCGCCGGCGCGCCGCAATGAACGATCGCGCGGTAAGCGCCGTCGCGTGAGCGCCTAATCCGTCTAAAATATTCGCGCGCCGGGTTGTCCGGCCCTGGGCTTCGCATACAACGGGTCCGTCAGGCCACTCATCTTCGTAACTGTTCAGTGGAGCTCCTCCTCCCGCCTCTCGCGCCATAAGCCACCCTTTCACGGGTAATAGCGTAAGGGGCTCCAGTGAACAACGTGTTGGGGGGTAACAGCTGGGCATCGAAACGCTGGATAGGTAGCCATTAATCAAGAAATCAAAATCAATAAATCTTGCATCGCCCACAATCCCTACCCCGGCCCTGCCCCAAGGGGGAGGGGGAAACCGTGGAATAACAAAAAACTGGTCGTAGGTTGACGATTCGGTCTGGATCCCAGCTTTCCTCTGGGGTGATGAAAATTTTGTCATGATTGCTTGTGTCGGAGAACGATGAATTTGCTATCCGGAGCGCGGCAAATCGGATATATCATTTTTGTCCAAGCGTACTTTTCACCAGCGTGGGTAGAGGTAGGGGCTTAAAGTACGATCAGGAACTTTTTGAAATTGCCAACAACCCACTCATTCGGCCCGTTTCATAAAAGGTTACGGGTTCGTAGAGCTATAAAACAACGATTATTGGCTGAGTTGCCGGGGGAAACCAGTTACAGTTCCAGTTTTGCTCCCAGTCGCCGTCCGGAGAGAGCCCGCTCGAGCGGAGCCTCGTGGCCCAGCACCACCCGGCCGGCGGCGTAGAGGCCGGCGAAGCGGCGCAACCGGCCGCTCGCCGCGTCCCACTCCCCGGGGGCGAAGCGCTGAAAACGCACCGCGTAGGCGGGCGCCCCGTCCGCGGCGGCCACCTCGTAGCTATCGGGTAGGAAGGAGAATTCAAGGCCCTGGAGGTGCTGGTAGAGGTCGGGGTATGCCGCCTCCCCCAATCGCCCCGCGGCCTCTTCTAGCATCCCCGCCGAAAGCCGGGCGCCCAGGAAGCTGCCCACCGCCAGCACCACCGCTTCGGCGCGGTGATCGAAGCCCTCCCAAGTGCGCACGCCGGCGACGCGGCCCTCCTCGAGCAGCAGCGCCACCACCGACGACTGCAGCAGATGGAGGTTCGCGAGACCTTCGAGCGCGTACTTGGCCCGCCGGTGCAGCGTCCAAAGGTCGCTGCTCGCGGCCTCGGCCAGCAGGCTGCCCGCGGGGGCTGCGCCCTGGGGGAGCGCCTCGAGCCGGTAGACGCTGTCGAGGCTGTCGGTCAGCAAGCCCACGACGAGGCCGCGGCGCGCCAACGCCCAGGCGGCCTCGCTGCCGCTCGGCCCCGCGCCCACCACCAGCACGTCGTAGCCGCTCACGACGGCATACCGCCCAGCATTGGCGTCCCGCGCTCGAGGCGGAAGGCCAGGTAGCCGTCGCGGGGGGTGCGCACCATCAGCATGTGCTCCTCGGGCGCGGCGAGCCACAGGAATAACGGCAGCTTGGTGCGCGGCCAGCCCCGCTGGTAGCGTTCGCCCTCGTAGGTGTAGGCCATGAAGATCTTCTCGTCGTCGTCCGCGAAACCCGGTTCGTAGAGGGCAACCACGTCGCCCTCGCCCGCCTCGGCGCGCTCCATTACCTCCCACAGCCAGATCTGCGCCTCCACCGGGCTGAGGAAGACCCCCGCCACCTCGCCCAGCCAGGCGTAGGCAGCGCTTGGTAGCGCAGGAAACGAGACGAAGACCCCTTCGCAACCGTGCACCAGCTCGACCACCTCGTTGGCGTAACGGGCGCCGCCGGCGTGCTCGCGCACGAAGCCGGCTAGGAGGCCGTGGCGCTCCTCCAGCTCGCCAGGGGTGAGTCCCAGCTCCAGGGCCTCGATCAGGATCCGGTAGTTCCCCAGCTCGCGCGCCCGCTTCACGGTTTGTCCCCCACGTGTACTGCGGCTATGCCGCCGCTGAGCAGGCGCCAGCGCACCTTGGCGAAGCCGGCCGCACGCATCATTTCCGCGAGCCGCTCGGGCTCCGGAAAGCGGGCGACCGAGTTGGGCAGGTAGCGGTAGGCCTCGGGCTTGCCCGAAATGACGCCGCCGATCCAGGGCAGCACGCTGCCGAAGTAGAAGCGGTAGACCCGGCCCAAAAACCCCTTGGGGGGCGGCGGGAACTCGAGGATCACCGCCCGTCCGCCGGGGGCCAGCACCCGGAAAAACTCGGCCAGGCCGCGCTCGTAATCGGCGAAGTTGCGAAAACCGAAGGCCACGGTGATCGCGTCGAAGCTCGCGTCGGCGAAGGGCAGGGCCAGGGCGTCGGCCTCCACGAAGCGCACGTCCACGCCCGCCCGCGTGGCCTTGGCGCGCGCGAGCTCGAGCATCTGGGGGGTGAAGTCGCCCCCCACCACCTCGGCGGTGGGCCGCGCCCGCTTTAACAGCAATGCCACGTCGCCGGTGCCGGTGGCCACGTCGAGGATGCGGCGGGGCGCCTTCTCGGTGGCCAGTCGCACCGCCAGCCGCCGCCAGCGCTGGTCCACCCCGCCCGATAGCAGGCGGTTGAGCAGGTCGTAACGGGGCGCGATCTCGCCGAACATCGCGCGCACCTTGCGGGCCTTGGCCTCGGTCTCGTTCATCGGGCCCATCCTACCGCGCCCGGCCGCGTCCTCCTTCCGGGAGCCATGCGTTACAATCGGGAACGTGAACCGCGTTTGGTTAGCATTAACTTCCGTCGTCTTCCTGCTCCTCCTCGCCGCGAGCCCCTGGGCGGTGGCGCTCCGGGCCTTCGGGGGCAAGGGGGTGCTCGTCACTCTTTGGGGTACGCTCGACCTCTACGGCCGGGCCAAGGCGCTGCCCGACGTCAGCTGGCTGGGTTACTTCACCGCTTTCTGGGTGGCCCTCGCCCTGGCGGCGGCCGTGGCGGCCTTGCTGCCCGAGGCCCGCATGCGGGCACGGCTCTTCTACGCGATCGGGCTGGCGGGGCTGGCAGTCTTCGCCCTGGAAGCCTACCTCTTCTACCACGCCGTCTGGGCCGCCAACGACGCCGCCCTGGCGGCGGGAGCGCGCCGGCCCCCGCTCAAACGCTACAGTCTCTCGCTGGGGGCCTACGCGAGCTTCCTTTACAGCCTCTTTTTGCTTGCCGTGGGGAGGCTGCAGCTGCCCGGCGGCCGGGCGCTGTTGGTGCGCTGGCGCGGGGTCATCGTCCCCGCGGTGAGCATGCTCCTCGCCATGGTGGCCGGCGCCGTAGTGGTCTGGGTGCTAAAGGACGTCAAGATGCCCGAGGGCAGCGGCGCCCTCGCCTATCTGACGGCCAAGCTGGACCTGGTCACCTACACCTTCCAGCTACTCTTCGGCCCGCTCCTCACCGCCTCTGGTTGGTTCCAGAGTCTGCTCATCGCCACCCCACTAATCTTCACCGGCCTGGCCGTGGCCCTGGGTTTCAAGGCCGGGCTTTTCAACATCGGCGCTCCCGGGCAGCTGACGATCGGAGCCATCATGACGATGCTGGTGGGGGTGCACCTGGCGAACGCCCACTGGTTCGCGGGCCTGCCCGACGGGGTGGCGCGGGCAATCTTTCTGCCGCTCAGCATCCTCGCCGCCGCCGCGGGCGGGGCGCTCTGGGGCGCGATTCCCGGCTGGCTCAAGGCGCGCTTCGGAGCGCACGAGGTGATCAACACCATCATGATGAACTACATCGCCGCCTCGATCTTCCTCTTCATGATCGCCTCCAACGAGTACACCTTCTTCGGCAGGTGGACGCTGCACATGCCCTTCAAGTTCCCCGGCTACGAGGCCCGCAGCTACGAGGTTGCCGAGTCCGCCCGCATACCGCTGATGGTCAACCTCTTCGGCTTCCAGCAGGACGCCTCGGGCGCCTGGACGGGCGCGCTCAGCTGGGCGCTGCCGCTGGCGCTGGTGGCCATGGTCGTCGTATACGTGCTGACGGCGCGGCTCGAGCTGGGCAAGCGGCTGCTCGCCGCTCTGGGCGCGGGCGTGGTCGGCTACTTCGTGGGCGGCTTTCTGCCGGGCATTCCCATGGAGCTCTCGCCCAAGCTGGCCTCGGTGCGCCTCAACGGCGCCTTCATCATCGCCGCCTTCGCCGTGGCCTTCTACAACTACTACATGTGGCGCACCCGCGACGGCTACGAGCTGCGCGCGGTCGGGCTGGCCCCCAAGGCGGCCGAGTACGGCGGGGTGAGCATCGCCAGAAAAACGATCCTGGCGATGGCCATCTCCGGCGCCCTAGCCGGCCTGGCGGCCACCCACTACGTCCTCGGCGGCGGCATCGACGAATACCGCCTCAAGCAGTCGCTGCCCACCAACGTGGGCTTCGACGGCATCGCCGTGGCGCTTCTGGGCCAGAACACGCCCATCGGCGTCTTCCTCTCGGCGCTGCTCTTCGGGGTGCTGCTCACCGGCGGATTGCAGCTCGACCTGCAACTCGGCATCAGCCGCGAACTGGTGATGATGTTGCAGGCGCTGATCGTGCTCTTCATCGCCGCCGGCGGCTTCCTGCCGCGCTACTTCACCGACCCGATCCTCGCGGCCGAGGCCGAAGAGGGCGTGCAGGGGGTGATCTGAGATGGGTCTCGAGAGCATCCTCACCGCCGCTTTCCTGGTGCCGCTGTTGCAGACGACGCTGCGCTCCACCACCACCCTGCTCCTCACCGCCCTGGGCGGCATGTTCAGCGAGCGCAGCGGCGTGGTCAACATCGCTCTCGAGGGCATGATCATCTTCGGCGCCCTCACCGCTGCGGTCAGCGCCCAGCTGCTGGAGGCCCCCTACCTGGCCGAGAACCCAGGCGCCCGCATCTGGTGGATCCCCTGGGTGGCCGTGCTGCTGGCGATGGTCGTCGGCGCCTTCATCGGCTGGATCCACGCGGTCGTCTCCATCAAGTACAAGGCCGACCAGATCATCAGCGGCACCGCCATCAACCTGCTGGCCGCGGGTCTGCCTTCGCTGGTGCTGGCCTACTTTTACGACAACACCACGGCCTCAAAGGAGCTGGTCAACCGGCTCCCCGAGTGGCTGGGCTTCAGCCCGCTCGTCTACCTGGCCTTCGCGCTGGTGCCGATCACCTGGTACGTGATGTTCAAGACCCCCTGGGGGCTGCGGCTGCGCAGCGTGGGCGAGCACCCCGAGGCCGCCGACACCATGGGGATCAACGTCTTCCGCACCCGCTACACCGCGGTCATCCTCTCGGGGGTGCTGGCGGGGCTGGCGGGGGCCTTCCTCTCGATCGGCGTCCTCAACCAGTTCGTGCGCAACATGTCCGCCGGGCAGGGCTTCATCGCCCTGGCGGCGCTGATCTTCGGCAAGTGGCACCCCATCGGGGTGCTGGGGGCGACGCTGCTCTTCGGCTTCGCCAAGGCCCTGGCCATCCAGCTGGGCGGCGGCGACATCATGCCGCCGACCGTGATCGAGGCCTTTCCCTTCATCATAACCATGCTGGTGCTGGCCGGCTTCGTGGGCACCTCGCGGCCGCCCAAGGCCATCGGCAAGCCGTACGAAAAATAATCGTTTCATCGCAGGGCGCCGCCACCTCCCAGGGCGGCGTCATTCGTGGGCGCGGAAGCGGGTGCCCAGGGCTCCGAGCCGCGCCTCGAGGCGGCTGCCGTCATCGAACCACAGCTCGAGCCGGCGGCCCTTCAGCTCGAATCCGGCGATGCGCGGTTCCAGCTCGGGGGCGAGCCCGCCGGTCTCGGGCGCCCAGGCCTGCACCCAGCGGGTGTGGGGGTCGTGACGGAAGTGCAGGAAGCTGGCGTCGTCGAAGACGAGCTGGGCCTCGAAAAAGCGCCGTCCTACCCGCAGCCGGCGGGCGGCGACGCGGGCGCGCGCGGCCAACACGGCTACTTCTCCCCCAGCTCGCGGACTTCTGGCGCAGGGTGACCGTAGCGGTAACGCCCGTAGTAGAGCAACGCCCGCACCCGGACCGGATTAAGCGTCTCGCCGGCGAAGGCGTCCGGGTCTTCCCAGATGCCGCGCACCCGGCCGACGAAGAGGGTGTGGTCGCCGGTCGCCAGCGCGTCCGTCTTCTCGAGCTCGTAAGCTGCGTAGAAGCCGTCCAGCAGCGGCACGTCGAGCGCCCGGCCGCGCACCACCTCGAGACCGAAGGCGGCCACCTTGTCGACCTCGCGGCCGCTCAGCGAACCGAGCCGCTGCACCAGCCCCGCCTGTTCGAACGGGTGAAATGTCACTCCAAAGGCGCTCGCCTCTTCTAGCAGGCCGTGAGTGAAGCGTTTGGGGCTCACCCCCACGCCGAAGAGCGGCGGGTCGAAGGAAAGACCCAGGTTCCAGACCGCGGGCATGAAGTTGACCCGCCCCCGGGCCTCCACCCCGATCACCACCGGCACCGCCGGGTAGAAGTGGTTGAAGTGGCGCGGTTGCTTTGCCACCGCGTAAAAGCGCACGGTTACTCCTTCCGGTCGCGCGGCCGCAGGTCGTCCGCCGGGGCGGTGACGACGCCGCCGCCCTCGGTGTAGAGGTCCACCGTGCCCGCGAGCGGGTTGAGCTTGATGACCTTGCCACAGACGCCCGCCGAGGTGCAGACCTTGGCGTTCTTCTTGGGCATGCCGGCGAGCAGTTCCTTGTAGTACGGGTGCTCGTAGGCCAAACAGCAAAGCAGCCGGCCGCAGGGCCCGCTTATCTTTTCGGGGCTCAGCGGCAGCTGCTGGTCGCGGGCCATGCGGATGGTGGCGGGGGCGAAGTGCTGCATCCAGGTGCTGCAGCAGCTCTCCATGCCGCACATCCCCAGCGTGCCAAGGAATGCCGCCTGGTCGCGCGGCCCCTTGGCCACGAACTCGACCCGCGCCCCGGCGTGGCGGGCGATCTCGCGCACCGCGCTTCCGAGGTTGACCCGGTTCTCGGCAGCGTAATAGACAACGACGTGCCCGCCGTCGAGGGTGTAGTTACAGCCCAGTACCTTGACCTGGGGCAGCTTGGCGCGCAGGCGCGCCCTGAGCCACCATTTCAGGCTCTCCTCCTGCTCGCGCAGCTGCCGAACCCGCGCCAGGTCGTCTTCGTTCGCCACGCGCACGATCTCGCCGAAGGCCCTGTTCGCCTCGCGGGGAGCGGCGCGCACCTCGCCCAGCTCGAGCCCCCGGGGGGTGCGCGTCACCACCTTGGCGCCCACCGGCGGCGCCTCGCCCTTCAAGCGCATCTCATAGAGTTTGGGTTCCCTACCGTGAAACAGTCGAACCCGAACGCAGTTCGGCATGGAGCCTCCTCAGGGTCATGGCCAGCCGGGTGTAGACCAGGTCGGCGGCCACGTAGGCTTCGAGCGCTTCGCGCGCCTCCAGCAGCGCCTCCAGGGCGCGCCGGCGCGCGGCGGGGGGCCAGGACCCGAACGCCCGGGCCACGAAGACCCAGGGATCGAAGGGGCCCTCGGCGAGCCGGCGCAACGCCTCGGTCTGGGCCAGCAGCGCCGCCGGATCTTCGCCCAGCCCCTGCACCCAGGCTCGCGCGGCGCCCTCCGCCTCGGCGAGTCCCGCCGGGTCCGCCAGCGCGGCTTTGAGCCGGCCCACCGCACCCTCACTGTACCGCAGCGCCGCTTCGTCGCTGGTGAAGCGCCGCAGCTCGCGCTCGGGCAGCGGGCCGAACCCCACGGTCAGGCTGCGGCTCGAAAGCGTGGGTAGCACCGCCTCGCGGCTGGGGGCGACGAGGACCAGGTAGGCGTGAGCGGGCGGCTCCTCGAGCATCTTCAGCAGGGCGTTGCCGGCCTGCTCGCCCAGCAAGTGGGCCGAGTCTACCACCGCCACCTTGGCGCGGTAGCGGGGCGCGGTCTGGAGCCACTCGAGCAGGCTCACCTCTTCCGAGCCCTCGCGGGGGGCGATCTGGTCCAGGCGGATCTGGGGCCGGCGCGCGACCTGACCGGACTTGGTGTGGCTACGCGGGGCCACCTCGAGCAGATCGGGGTGGTGCCGCAAACGGCAGGAGGGGCAGGAACCGCAGGGCGGGAAGCCGCGCTCGCAGTTGAGGCCGTAAGCGAACCAGCGGGCGACGGTGCGCCGGCCCACCCCCTCAGGGCCCACGAAGAGCAGGCTCTGAGCCGGCCTCTTCGCCAGCAGCCGGCGCTGGCGTTCGTGGCCGATCACCTCGGTCACGCGCTACCTTCCTTTCTTGAGCCGCTGGTGCAGCGCCGGAGGAAAACCCACTTCCTCAACGCGCGCGGCCACGGCCTTGATGTCGTACTTGACCCGGTGCGCGCGCACCGTGTCCTTTTCTTCGTCCCAGACTGCGTAACCGGCCAGCGGTACGCCGTCGCGGGGCTGGCCCACCGAACCGGGGTTGACCATCGCCCGCGCCTTGGGCCCTACCTTTAGAACGTTGTCGGGCTCGGTGAAGGGCTTATAGCGCACCCAGGGGCCCTTGGGTCCTGCTAAGGCGGTAAAGGCTCCGGCCAGGTGGGTGTGGCCGTGGAAGATCCAGCGAGCTTGCGTGCAGGCGAAGGCCGCGCGCGCCATATCCAGTTCGTCTACGTAGACGAAGGGGTCGCAGGGGCTGCCGTGGACCGCCAGCCAGTCGTCCTCGGACAGGGTCCAGGGCAGCGCCGCCAGCCAGGCGCGGTTGCCTGCGCTCAAGTGCTCGTTTTGCCAGCGCAGGATCTCGAAGACGTATCCCTTACTCTCCAGCACCCCCTGGGTAAGCATCCAGGCGTCGTGGTTGCCCATTACCCCCAGGGCGCCGAGCTCGCGCAGGCGGCTGATGACCGCGTCGCCGTCGGGGTAGTAGCCCACCGCGTCGCCCAGGAAGAGCACGCGCTGGTAGTCGTAGCGTCGCGCGTGCTCGAGCACCGCTTCCAGAGCCGTCAGGTTACCGTGGATGTCGGAGAGCAGCAAGGTGGACACGTATAGAAGAATAGCACGGTTGCGGTAAGCTGTATCTCGTGCCCGGTTCGCTTCTGGACGCCATTACCGCCGATCTGGAGGTGTTTTCGCGCTACGCCCGCGCCCAGGTGGACGCCTACGGCACGGTGCTGGCCACCTTCGAGGGCGACCACGGGGGCGGCACCTTGCTGGTGTGGGCGCCGCGCGAAGCGGCCGCCGCGGTGCTGGGTCGCCTGCCCGAGAAGTTCCGCGGGCGGATCGTGCTGGGCCTCGACGCCTCGGACGGCGACCTGCTGCCCTTCGAGCACGCGCTCGCGGCCTCGGGGGCGCAGGCGGCGCTGCTCGCGAGCGGCGAGCGCGGCTTCTTCCACACCGGGGGCGGCTGGAAGGAGGTCCGCGGCGATGCGGGGCCCGAACGCGTACCGCTCGACCACCCCGCGCCCGCGCTCGAGCTCGAGCGCCTCGCCCCCACGGGGCTGCGCTACCGCGAACGGCGCGCCTACCCCTGCTGGACCTCGCCTTCCCTGAATGGCTCCGCCCCGGGATCCGAGGCGGCTCAGGGGGCGGCGGCCCGTCGCCGCGGCCTGAGTGTTTACGCCGCCGGTCTGCTAGACTTAAGCCAGGCTTGGACGCCGCTGCTGGAGCGCCTGGGAGCGCTCCGTTAGGGGGAGGGATCATGGACTGGTTGGTCTACGTAGCCGTTTTCTTGCTGGGTACCACCGTCGTCACCGCGCTCTTCTACTTCACCTTCAACCCGCGCATGCTCGCCAGCGATTCGGGTCAGGTGGACCTGGTGCTGGTCGGACGCACGCTGCTGATGATAATCGTTACCTCGGCCGCCATCGCCGCCATGCTGGTGCTCGGCCGCCACTACGTCTTCACTCCACCGGCTTATTGAGGACGCCCTGACGCAGGTATGCGAGGTCGGCCTCGATCTCGCCGCGGGCGTAGTCGAGCACCGGCGCCAGCTCGGGCGGAAAGGTGCGCCCGAAGGTCTCCAGGCAGGGCAGCACCTCGCGTTCCAGAAAAGTCCGCTCCCAGGTGCGCCGCCCCGCGCCGCCGCGAGCGGTCGAGGCCGCGAGCTGCTCCATCTTTTGCATGAAGCAGACCTTGGGCACCCCCCCGGTGGTACGGCAGATTAGGCTGTCGTGGCCGGGGCAATGGGCGAGCACCCGCTCGAACGCCGCCGCCAGCTCCGCCCGCCCGATCAGCGCCACGCCCAGCGGCCCCCCGAACAGGGCCGCCAGACGTTTGTAGCGCGAGCTACGCAGGTGGCGGATGCGGCTTTCGCTCTTCATGGTCCGAGCCTACGCCCGCCCCAATGACGGCGATGAGGGACAAACCGCCCCCGGCGCCGTCACTTCCGGGTCATCTTCTCCATCACCCGTTCGATTTCCTCCATCTCCGCGCGCAAATGCCCGAGGGTGCGGGGCAGGATCCGGAGCAGCAGGAATAGCAGACCCAGCGCCTGCTGCACCTCGGGGTCGCCCAGCTGCGAGAAGAGCCCCACCGGGCTCACCCGCGGCGGGTTCTCGATCACCTCGGGGGTGATCGTTTCGCTCGCGGCCTTGCTGGCGGCCTCGACCATCATCCCCAGCGCGGTGGGGTCGATCCGGGCGAGGATCTCCACCAGGTTGCCCAGGTGCGAGATCAGACGCAGGTTCTTGGGCTCCATTAGCAGGCTCAGGTTGCCCATCAGGGTTTCCGAGGCGTCGCCCGCGAGCTGGAGCACGCCGCTCTTGTCGAGCTTTTCCAGGGTCTCGGCGGCGTGCTCGAGCGCGTCGGCCTGCTCGACGAAGCGGTCGAGGATGGAGAGCAACCGCAGGTTCTTGGGCTCCATCAGCAGGCTCAGGTTCTGCACCAGCGTGGGCCCCGCCTTGACGTCGGCCAGGAAGGCCAGGCCGCTGTCCTCCAGGATCTGCTCGATGCGTTCGAGCCTTTCTTCGATGCTAGCCATACCGACCTCCTAGAAGAGGGTGGCGAAGAACATCGATTCGAAGAGCATCTTGGCGATGCGCACCGAGCGGCCCGTGGCCATCACGCCGCAGGAGGGCATGCCCCGCCCGGCGAGCATGTCGGTGAAATCGCACTGGGGCAGCACCGCGTCGTCGCCGAAGTCCATGATGCACATCGCCACCGCGTTGAAGGGCTCGCCGATGTAGGCGCCGCGCAGGTCGGCGGCGATCACCCCGGCGACGTACTCGCCCTGGTAGTGCACCACCACGCCCGCCGGCGGCAGGTTCAGCCCCGGGTTGACGGTGTCGCCGATGACGAAAACGTTCGGGTACTCCAGCGAGCGGAAGGTCTCGGGGCTCACCTCGGGGAAGCCCGCGGGGCCGGCGAGCGGCGACTCGCGCACCACCTTGTTGGGGGCGAAGGGCGGCACCAGGATGAGGCGGTCGTACTCGAGGGTGCGCCCGTCCTTGGCCTTGAGCACTCCGTCGCCGCCTTCGGCCAGCTCGAACTCGCCGTGGAACTCCACGCCCTTGCGGTCGAGGATCTTGCTGATCGTGTGCGAGATCACCGGCCCCATGCCCGCGAGCGGCGCGGGGTTCATGTGGAAGATTGCGATGCTCGAGCGGCTGCGCAGCCCCTTGACGCGCAGGGCGAAGTCGAGCTGCCCCGCCACCTCGTAGGGCGCCGGCGGGCAGGGATAGAAGGGCGAGGAAACGCCCACTACCCAGCGTTCGCCCTTTGCCTCGCGCAGCCAGCCGCGCACGGTCAGGGCGCCCTCTTCCGACCAGGGCGCCGCGGCGCCCGCCACGGGGTAGGAGAGCGGCTCGGCCCCCAGCGAAACCACCAGGTAGTCGTAGCCGAGTTCGCCCCGGTCGGTCTGTACGGCGTTCTGCTCGGGCCGGATCGCCTGCACCTCGGTCTGCAGGAAGTGGATGCCCTTCTTCTGCAGCGCCACCAGCGGCCGGCGGATCTGCGCCACCTCGCGCAGGCCGAAGGCCACCCACGGATAGGCGGCGATGAAAGTGTGCTCGGCGTTCCTGTCGACTACGGTGACCTCGACCTGGTCGCCCAGGATCTCCACGAGCTTGTTCGCGGTGATGACTCCGCCCGAGCCGCCACCCAGGATCAATACTTTCTTGCGCATTGCTACCTCCACGGTTCCGGCTTGTGGTTCTCGTCTACTCTGCGCCCGTACCCCTGCGCGCGAAAGTGTCAAATGCCCCCAGAACCCGTCAGGACGGGGGTTTCTTAGGTTTAGGCGCGCGTGACATTTGCACCTGCGCCAGCGCCGGAGCGCGCGGTTAAATGGGTGCAGAATGCCTTAGGAAGGAGGGGCCGTGAACCCGCTTCATCACGTCGCACGCTGGGCCGTGAACCGCAAACTCGGCAGCCTACGCTGGGAGGAGCCGGGGCGGCTCGCGGGCGGGGTGCGCCCCGGCCGGTCGTTCCTCTACATTCACGTGCCCTTTTGCGAGTCGATCTGCCCCTTCTGCATGTTCAACGCCCACAAGCTCGACCGGCGCTCGAGCCAGGTTCAGGACTACTTCGAGGCCTTGAAGCGCGAGCTGCTGATGTACGAGGCGGCGGGGTTCGACTTCGGCGCCGCCTACGTGGGCGGGGGTACCCCGGCGCTGGTGCACGAGGAGCTGGCCGACTTCCTGGAGTTCGTGCGCGGCCGCTTCGACCTGGCGGAGATTTCGGTAGAAGCCAATCCGCGGATTTCCGACGCTGCGGTGCAATCCTTCCAGGCGGTGGGGGTAGACCGGCTCTCGGTGGGGGTGCAGAGCTTCGACGATGGCATGCTCGATCGCCTGGGACGGCTTGCGGCCTACGGCACGGGGGCGGAGATCCGCGAACGGGTGAACCGGCTCTTGGGCAGGTTCCGCATCGTCAACGTGGACTTCATCTTCAACCTGCCGAACCACGACCCCGAGGTGCTGGCCCGCGACCTGCAGATCGCCGCGCGCGACGGCATCGACCAGCTCACCACCTACCCGCTCATGGAGGCCCAGCAGAACCGGCGCTACGTTGACCGCCAGGGCCGCATAAGCTACGACCTCGAGGCCCACCTCTACAAGAAGGTGATCCTGCCCGCGCTGCGCGAGCACTACACCCCGGTGAGCTCCTGGTGCTTCTCCCGCAAGGACAAGCCCGAGATCGACATGCTCGACGAGTACGTGGTCGACTACTTCGACTACGTGGGTATCGGCACCGGCTCGATGAGCCTGCACGACGGGCGGGTGAGCGTAAACGCCTATACTCTGCCGCTCTACCAGCGGCTCATCGCCCAGGGGAATCTGCCGGTGGTGCTCGAGTCCGCGCCGCTGGCGCGGCGCGACTATATGCTTTATTACCTGATGATGGCCCTCTTCGGACGGCGGGTGAACTGCAAGCAGTTCGAGGAAATCTTCGGCGTTTCGCTGCGCCGGGCGCTCTGGCCCGAATGCGCCGCGCTCCGGGCCATGGGCCTGGTCTACGCCCGCGGCGACCATATCTACACCAACGAGCGGGGGATGTACGTCTTCCTGATGATCCTGCGCGAGTTCTTCACCCACGTCAACCGTTTCCGCAGCCTGGCGCGCGAGGCCTCGCACAAGCTCGAGGCCCGGCACGCACCCAAGCCCCAGCTCGTCTTCGAGCCCGTGGTGAGCGCGCTCGACTAGAGCGCCCGCAGGTCCTCGAAAAGCAGCCAGCCCACGCCGGCGGGCGTGGCCTCCAGCAGCGGGCCGAGCCACTCCTCCAGCTCGGCGGCCCAGGGGTGCAGGGCGTTCGGGTCGCGGTCGGTGATCACCAGCGCGGTGAGCTGGTAGAAGCGCTGGGTCGCCGTCGGAGTGCCGTCATCGAAGAAGGCGAAGGGGGGCGCGACGGAATCGGCGAGGAGGCTCACCTCCGCTTCCTCCAGCGCCAGCACCGGGGGCAGCTCCAGCGCCGGGTCCCAGTCGAGCTCCCGAGGAACCCAGAGGTAGCCCTGCAACAGCCGCACCGCCTGGGGGCTCACGGCCGGCGGGGAGCGGTGGGGAGCGCGATCCCGCGCTCGCGCAGCTCGCGCACGAAGGGCTCGGTGGCCTCGAAGCGGTGTGTCAGGAAGCCGAGCGCGTCGGCGGCGGCGACGTTGTCCGGGTGGTCGTCCACGAAGAGCACCTCGCCCGCGGGCAGCCCCATGCGCTCGAGGGCCAGCTCGAAAGCGCGCGCGTCCGGTTTCTTCACGCCCTCCTCGTTGGAGAAGAAGACCGCGTCGAAGCGGTCGAAGCCTTCCCCCGCGCGCAGGTAGTCGGAAATCACCGGATAGTTGTTGGAAAGCAGCCCCACCGTCACCTCAGCGGGGATGGCCGCGAGCAGCTCGTACATTTCTCGCCGGGGGGCCACCGAGGCCAGGAAGAGCGCCTCGAAGTCGGCGTAGGGCGCGTCCAGACCCAGGGCTCGGGAGAAGTACGACCAGAAGCGGGGCAGGCTCCACGCGCCCAGCTCGAGCCGCTGCACCTCGGCAAAGTAGGCCCGGGCCACCTCCTTTTCCTCGAGCCCGAAGCGGCGCGCGGTGTTCCGCACCATCCGCCCGTCGAAGGTGCCAACGGTAAAGACCCCACCCCAGTCGAAAAGGATGCCGCGCGGTTTCATAGCGTGAAGTTTACCGCACCCGCCGCCGCGGGGTACGGCGCGCGAAGCGCCGCGGACGCGACCGCCCCCCTGGGAATGCAAGAAAGCCATGGAATCAATTGCTGCGCCTTCGGCACGGGCAACGCCCACAACCCCCTCCCCAAAGTGAAGAAGAAAGGGTGTAGGGGAGGGTTTCAAACCCTCCCCTACCGTTGCTGAGCGTTTGGGTGTGGCCATCGGACTCAGCCGTTGCCGGCCATCCTCCTGACATCACGGGCGGACACACGGGTCCGCCCCTACGACGCACTACGCACCACAGGCCAGTTCCGTTACCATGCACTACGCACCACTAACTGCTTACCGACGTCCGTCGCAAAACCTACCTCCCACCTCCCACATCCCACATCCCACTTCCCACATCCAAACCAAAGCCCCCGGCTCTTGGCCGGGGGCAGGTGCGCCAGGGGGCGGGGTGAAAG
>Ga0256835_1000590_pt1 | contig 25895 bp, 19 predicted proteins | sample PIR30metaG_FD_185972 | JGI IMG/M metagenome (GOLD analysis project Ga0256835, IMG submission 185972) | Hydrothermal vent microbial communities from East Pacific Rise, Pacific Ocean - PIR-30 | ecosystem: Environmental > Aquatic > Marine > Hydrothermal vents | place: Pacific Ocean: East Pacific...
GTTAAACCCGATGGACCTCCTCCCACTATAATCACATCACTTTCCAATGAATCCATTAAATCCTTAAAATAAAGCTCAACTATTGCTTTTGAAATTTTTATCTCATCTAATTTCATCTTCTCTCCTATTTATATATTTTTTTCTTCTTCTTATTTTTTAAATAATCCTCGATAGCCGCTTTAACCCCTTCTTCAGCTAATAAAGAGCAATGCATTTTTATGGGTGGAAGTCCTCCCAAAGCTTCAGCAACAGCTTTATTGGTAATTTTTAAAGCCTCTTCTATGGGTCTATTCAGCACCATTTGAGTCACCTTTGATGAAGTTGCAATGGCTGCAACACAACCAAAAGTTTTAAACTTCACATCAGTAAGAATACCATCTCTAACTTTGATGTAAATCCACATCATATCTCCACATGTTGGATTTCCAACCTGCCCGATTCCATCAGCATCTTCTATCTCTCCCATATTCTTAGGATTTCTAAACTCTTCTATTATTTTTTCGTTATAATCAAGCATTTTTAACCTCCTATAAAAAAATTAATCCATATCAACATCATACCCCGCTTTTTTTATTGCCCCTACAATCTCTTCATAACCCACATCTCCATCAACAAAAACCATCTTGCTCTTAAGATCAACTACAACATCCAAAACACCTTTTAATTGATTTATGCTCTCTTTTATTGCATCAACACATCCCATACATTGAATTCCTGAAACTTTCAATTTAAATTTCATCTTTTTCTCCTTTTTTGATTTTATCCTTATCTGTGGTAAAAATATTATTAAAAGTAATACGACAGAAGAAAATGCTTTAATCCACAATGGAATAAACTTCCCCCCTCCAGAAAGTATGGAACTTTCAGTTCCAGATATTTTCCAGATATAATCAAAGGCCAAACCAGATAAAGTAGAGATCAGGATAATCATAAAAAGATAGAGAGCAGCAAACTTTTTTCCAAGTTCTTTAAAAACAAAAGTAATTGTTACAGTATTTGTAGCAGGCCCGGCAATTAAAAAAGCCAGAGCCGCGCCAGGATTCAGCCCTTTCCAAATCATGGCTGCCGCAATGGGTATTGAGCCGGTAGCACAAACATAGAGAGGGATGGATATCAACAGCATAAGTGGATAAGAGATCCAAGGATTGGATAAATATCTCATAAAAAAATCAGAGGGAATAATAGCTGTAATAGTCCCACCAAGTAAAATACCTATAATAAGCCATTTTCCAATTTCTTTAGGAAGATAGAAAAAGCCATAATTAACAATTTCCACAATTCCCCCTCTTCTCCTATTCTCAATTCTACCAGTTTCAACAACTTTCTGCTTGTCTTTAATAAACAGAGCAGAACCACCTAATAACAATCCTCCAAGAAAAGCCACAAGTGGCCTAAAAACAGCAAAAAGACCTCCAAGAAAAGCATAAGTTGCTAATATTGAGTCAACACCGGTTGTAGGGGTAGAAAACAGAAAAGCCAAGACAGAAGGCTTTCCGGCCCCATCCCTTTTCAAAGAAGCTGCTATTGGAATAACTCCGCAAGAGCAAACAGGCAAAGGAACACCAAATATAACTGACTTAAAAACAGAAGCAAAATCCCCCTTCCCAAGATGCTTTAAAATCAGTTCTTTTCCTACAAACACATGAAGGACTCCCGCAAAAAAGAATCCTAAAAATAGAAAAGGGGAAACATCAAGTAAAAGAGTCCAGGATTCTTTTAAAATCTTAATCAGAATCTCTAAAATCATATCTCAAACATCCTTTCAATTGATTTTTTAGCCTTCTTAATTATTTCCTCCGAAAGAATAATTTCATATCTATTATAAAGAAGGGAATCAAAAATATCTTTTTGAGTTGTCTTCTTCATATTAAAACATATCTTGGGAGATCCAAGGGAATAAAATTCCTTGTCCGGATTTTCCTTTTCAAGACGGTATATTAATCCAAATTCTGTCCCGATAATAAAAGTTTTTTTATTTGATTCTTTTGCTCGTTTTAAAATACCCGATGTTGAGAGGATAAAATCAGCTGATTCTATAACATCAGAGGGAGATTCAGGATGAACCAATATTTCAGCATCAGGATACTTTTCTCTCATTTTTAACACTTCCTCTTTACCAAATCTATTGTGAACATAACAAAAACCATCATAAGGAATAATCTCTTTTTTCGAATGAAGCGAAACCCAATAGGCAAGGTTTTTATCAGGCAAAAAAACAATTTTCTTTTCATTTAAAGAATTTACAATTTTGATGGCATTTGAGGATGTACAGCAAATATCCACTCCAGCTTTTACCTCCGCAGTTGTATTTACATAAGCCACAAACGCAGCTTCCGGATATGCTTTTCTAAGCTCTCTTACATCTTCAGCTGATATTTGATCGGCCATTGGACAACCGGCACTCTTTACAGGAAGTAAAATTTTTTTCTCAGGAGAAAGAATTTTCGCGGTTTCTGCCATAAATCTAACCCCCGCAAAAACTATAACCGAAGCTTTAGAATCTTTAGCTATTTTTGAAAGTTCAAGAGAATCCCCTACAAAATCAGCAATTCTCTGAACCTCCGGTAATTGATAATTATGAGCTATTATTATCGCATCCCTTTCTTCTTTCATCTGTTTTATACGATTCTCATCAACAATCATTTTTCCTTCCATAATGGAGAAATCTTTCTTAATCTTTCAACAATTCCAGGTAGTATATCAATAACCTTTTCAATATCCTTCTCTGTATTATATTTTCCCAAACTGAACCTTAAACTTCCGTGTGCATGCTCCACAGGAACCCCTATAGCAAGAAGTACATGAGATGGGTCAAGTGAGCCAGATGCACATGCAGAGCCAGATGAAACAGAAATCCCCTCAAAATCAAGAAAAGTCAACATTCCTTCTCCTTCAATATATTTAACCGTTATATTCAGGGTATTGTAAAGCCTTTTTGAAGGATGTCCGTTTACAATTATCTCCGGTATTCTCTTTAAAAGCTCTTTTTCAAGTTTATCTCTCAAAGGTTTTATCTTAATTTTTTCTTCTTCCATCTCTTCCATTGCAATCTCAGCCGCTTTTCCAGCGCCAACTATTCCAGCTATGTTTTCAGTTCCAGCCCTTTTTCCTCTCTCCTGCATCCCCCCATGAATAAGAGAAGCTATCCGGGTTTTTTTTCTGACATAAAGAGCACCAACTCCTTTAGGCCCATAGAACTTATGAGCTGATAAAGAAAGCATATCCACATCAATTTCTTTCACATTAACAGGAATTTTTCCGACTGCCTGAACAGCATCTGTATGAAAGAGAATCCCTTTTTCTCGTGTTATTTTGGAAATCTCCTTTATAGGCTCTATCGTTCCTATCTCATTATTGGCAAACATAATTGAAACAAGAATAGTATCATCCCTTATAGCTCTTTTTACAGAATCAGGAGTAACAATACCATAACTATCCACAGGAAGATATGTAATCTCAAACCCTATTTTTTCAAGAAATTTACAGGTATGAAGCACTGCATGATGTTCTATGGATGAAGTTATTATATGTTTCCCCTTGTGCATCAAAGAGAATGCAGTACCTTTTATAGCATGATTATCTGATTCACTACCACCACCGGTAAAAATTATTTCCTTCGGAGAAGCTCCTATGAGAGCTGCTATTTTCTCCCTTGAATCTTCTATAGCTTTTTTCGTTATTTTTGCCCCTTTATAAAGAGATGAAGGATTATGAAAATTCTCATATAAAAAAGGCTCCATCGCTTTTACAACCCTGGGGTCCACCGGAGTTGTTGCATTATAGTCAAGATAAATTTCACTCATTTATAACTCCTTTTACTAAAATTATTAAAGGAACTTTTTTTTCCATACATAATTATAAGTATTTTAATTATAATTGTCAAGATTATTTTTAGGAAAGATTTATTTTTTCGACACTAAGTTAAAGATTGGAAATATCTTTAATTGTCCATTGATCAAGATAATTTAAGAGAGTTTCCCTTAATCCCAACCAAAATTTTCGCATTTTACACACAGAACTAAATGGACAAACAGCAGGTTCTTCAAGACACGGAACAAGGTCAAGCGTCTCATGTATATCCGCTATTTCCTTAAGAGTGATTTCAGAAGGGTTTTTTAATAACTTATAACCTCCATGAGCCCCTCTTACACTCTTTATTAACCCCTTTCTCTCTAAGTCATTTGCGAGGACCCTCAAATACATTGGAGAAACATTTATTCCTTTTGCAATTTCGTTTGTGCTAACTGTTTCTTTTTTTTCACTAAGAAAAAGCAACATCCTTGCGGCATATCTTAATTTTGTAGAAATTTTCATTCTTAATTATGATTAAATTAATTATATTTGTCAAACCAGCGGAGATGAATTGAATATTCTTTAATAAAGAGCTATAATTTTTATTATATTACCTCTCGGAGGGAAAGATGAATTCATTCTGGATTTTACTTTTGGGAATAATTTGGTATGTTTTTATTTATTTTGTATATGGAAAGATACTTGATAAAAAGATAGTTAATCCTGATGATTCAAAAAAGACACCAGCGCATCGCCTGAATGATGGGGTGGATTATGTGCCTTCTCCAACACCTGTTCTATTTGGGCACCACTTTTCTTCAATAGCTGGGGCGGGCCCCATAGTAGGTCCAATATTAGCCTATGCCCTTTTCGGATGGGGAGCAGCTCTTCTGTGGATTTTACTGGGAACAGCATTCATCGGAATAACCCATGATTACTTTTCTTTAATGACCTCAGTACGAAATGATGGGGTCAGCATCACTGAAATTTCAGAAAAAACAATTTCCCCCACAGCTAAATGGATGTTCTCAATCTTTGTATGGCTCAGTCTTGTTTTGGTTATAGCTGTTTTTGCTGTGATTACAGCGAAAACCCTTGAATCAAAGCCTGAAATTGCAGTACCAACTCTCGGACTTATCGTCCTTGCAATATTTTTCGGTTTGGTAGTGTACAGGCTGAAGTGGAAGCTTATCCCCTCAACTATAATAGCCTGGATAATCCTGTTTTTCCTTGTTGATCTTGGATATAAATATCCCATAGTTGCCTCATATAACACATGGTTTTATGTATTTTTAATATACTCTTTCATTGCTTCCTCAATCCCCGTTTGGTTATTACTCCAACCAAGAGACTACTTAAGTATGACAATTCTCTTTGCAGGACTTTTCATAGGATATGTAGGAATGTTCATTTTACACCCTCATATAAATGGTCCCATACATACTACTTTTATTTCTAACGGGACGCCACTTGTTCCTATGCTATTTGTAATAATAGCCTGTGGTGCCATATCAGGTTTTCACTCACTTGTAGCCTCAGGAACCACTGCAAAACAATTGGACAAAGAGAAACACGGAAGAATAATAGGGGTTGGCGGTATGATTTCCGAAGGTGTTTTAGCTCTTCTTGTTTTAATGTTGGTCGCTTCGGCTCTTTTCTGGAAAAGTGCTCCCTCCGGACTTGGAGATTTTGTCTTTCAAAATCTAATGAAAAAAGGTCCTATAGTAACATTCGGAAATGCCTTTGGAAGAGCAGCTACATCTCTTGGAATTCCTCTAAATATAGGGATAGCATTTGGCATACTAATGCTAAATGCCTTTGTCTTAACAACACTGGATACTGCCGTAAGATTAAGCAGATTTGTATTTCAGGAAGCCCTCGTTAAAAATAATAAAATATTATCAAACAGATGGATAGCGGGTTTTATAGGAGTATTTTTTGCATATGTATTAGCTGCCACCAAAAGCTGGAATGTTATATGGCCAATATTCGGAAGTGCGAATCAGTTAATAGCGGCTCTTTCCTTATTTACAGTAACTGCCTACTTTGTAGGATACAAAAAGCCAAAACTTTATAGCTTTGTTCCCGCAATATTTATGTGGATTGTAACCGAAGCAGCACTACTTTACCTTCTTATTTTTAGATATATTAAGGGGTTCGGAAAAAATTTAGGCGATTCTATTCTCTCATCCGTTGCAATAATATTAGTGATTTTAGGAGGAATAGTCGGAGTTGAAGCAATAAGGGCAATTAATAAAAAGGACAAAATTTTTGATTGAGAATAATAATAAAAATATTTACCTATCCTTTTGGAAACTATGGAATTAATCTTAACCTTTGCGCTCTTTTTATCTTCACTTTTGGCTGCTCTTTTTGGAATAGGAGGTGGTACCCTTTATACCCCAATCCAATTATGGCTCGGTGTTCCATTCAAAGAAGCTTCTTCATTATCACTTTTTTTAATTTTAATCACATCTGTTTCCTCAACAATTGTCTACAGAAAGGCCCATAAAGTTGACTGGAAATTGGCAATGGTTCTGGAGATACCAACCGCAGCAGGAGCTTTTCTCGGAGGATTTTTTTCTCACCTGTTTTCCAATACTTTTTTGAGTTATTTTCTCATTGTCATTTTAGTTTTATCTGGAATATTTATGATTTTCTCAGCTAAAACAAAAGAGACTTATTCTTTCAAACTAAAAGAAATTAAAAATAAAAAATGGTTCTGGAAAAGGAAATGGAATGAGAACGGGAAAGAACTTTTTTATTACATTGATATTCGAATTGCTGTTCCAATTATGTTTTCCGTCGGAGTAATAATCAGTATTCTTGGTATCAGCGGAGGAGTATTTAAAGTCCCGATTATGATTGGCCTTTTTAAAATTCCCCTTCCGATAGCAATAGGCTCCAGTGCTTTAATGGTTGGAATAAGTGCAAGTGCCGGATTTTTGGGCCATGCAACCATCGGAAATGTAAACTGGCATAATATTTTAATTCTTTTCATCCCCGTTTTTATAGGAGCCCGGTTAGGAAGTCATCTCTCCTCTCATACAAAGGCTGAAAAAATAAAAGAATATTATGGTTACTTTCTTTTTGGAGTGGCTTTTATTACTTTTCTAAAAATAATATAAAAAGAAAAAGGGGCTGCGGGCTTAAAAAAGCCCGCACCCCCTTTGATCTATTTAAAGTTGATCAGGATTTATCCTTTAATCCCTCTTTTTAAAAGTAGAATGGGATGAAGAGGAAGAAGATGATGAGGAGTGGGAAGAAAAACTTGAGCTTGAAGAAGACCCCGAAGAAGAAAATGTTCTTGATCTTGACCAAGAGGAAGAGCTTCTTGATGGGGTTTTATAGCTTTTGGAAGAATAGGAAAAACCCTTATATGTTCTTGAAGAATAACTTCTCGGAGAAAAGTAAGAGCCATAAGATTTCTTATTATAATAAGATGGTGTGCTTTTTCGAGAAGAGTATGCCTTACTTTTGAATCTGCTCCAGAAACTTCCACTGTTATTAGTTCCATATGAGTACTTTCTATAAGAACCCCTACTTGAATAAGATGAACCATTGGAATAATATTTGTAAGGGTTATGGGAATTATTAGATGAGGAATAGTATTTTTTTGAACTTGAATAATAGCTATTATAAGAAGAATTTCCTGAATAAGTTTTATATCTACTTTTTCTATTGTACCTTGAATAAAAGCCACCTCCATAATAGTTATTCTTTCTGTATGCCCTTGTTGAATATCTTCCGCTCTCATACTGATCTGAAGATGAGTTATAATTGCTTCCACTATAATAGGAAGAGTAATAATTCTCTTTTTTCTTTTTTATCTTTTTCTTTCCGCTTGAAGAACTCGAAGAGGAGGAAGAATTAACTGTTTTACCTACCGTAAAAGTTCTCTTCCTTACAACTTTTTTAGAAGAAGATGAGCCTTTTGTGGAAGAAGAGGAAGTACTCCCCACAGTAGAGCTGCTTTTCTTTCTTATAACTCTGTAATGGGAGCCCGTAGTAGAATAAGAGCTTTTTCCCGTTGTAGAATAAGTGGATTTTCTTATAACTTTTCCTGAACTTCCGCTTTTCCCTTTTATAGAAAAGGAGCTTTCTCTTATAGCCGTTATTTTTCTAAAGGTTGATGCAGGTTTTACAATCTTAACTCCGGAGCCCTTATACTTTAAAGAGCTGGTTTTTATCACCGGTGTGTAACTCCTCTTTAAAATCACCTTGTTCCCAACTCTAACCTTTCTTAAGGATTGCATAGCAAATGGTTGGGAGCCAATAGGCCTTAAAGTTACTCTCTTTAAAGAAGCACTTCTCAATGCTCCTGGATTTATTGCAACTCTTGAGATATTTCTTGCCATAAGAGAGCTCTTTTTTAGAACAACAACAGAGCGAGCTGTTATTGGAATTCTTCCATAATTTCTGACCCAAACATTGTTTATCACAATCACAGGCCTTCCGTACCAATCAATAGGAGCCCAGCCAATATAATCGCCATACCAGAACCAGTCAACCCAGGCAGGTCCCCAGATTGAGCCAGGAGTCCAAACCCAACCATAAACAGGATCCCAGAGCCATCTTCCGTAATGATATGTGTACCACCAGGAATCATAGGAAACCCATGTCCATCCGTAAGGATAAACCCATGTCCATCGTCCGTTATAATAGGGTCTCCATGTTGAGACTACTCTTAGGGGTCTCCAGCAGTATCCATAGTCCCCGGTGTAAACCCATCTTCCATTCTCATAAAAATCATCTTCGTATGAGGACAAAACTTCCGGGAGATAGCTATTTTCATATCTGTTTCTTCTTCTGTTCTCAATCCTTTCTCTAAAGGTCTCATTTCTGTAATCATTCCAATTGTCAAATTCATCCTTGGATGAAGAGTAGATGTATACCGGTCTTGATATGAATCTTCCATTATCAATTCTTATCTTCTGAGATCTTCTTACATATCTGGAGCCATCATCTGTTATAACTTCTGCCAAACCTTCTCTCACAATTACTTCGGTTGTTCCTGAGTACATATTAACCCTTATCAAACCACTATCAAGAGGAACAATTTCACCCTCTCTAAAATCAATAATGATATCTCCCTCTCTCGTAAAATTCATAAGATCAAGATAGAGAGAACCCTGCCAGATTTTAATTTTTAAAGTTTCACCTCTCTTATTAATTTCAATCTTTGTTCCATAATCAAGTCTCAGATAATTTCCTCTTCCGAGATCAATTTCGGCTCTTCCCTGCTCTGTTGCTACCCTGTCTCCATCAACAAGTGGTAAATTAACAGTCGCATCTTCAAACCCAAGGTCAAAACCTCTTTGAACCATAACATCTCCCTGTACATAGGATACTCTTACGGGTGGCTCTCCTCTATATTCATCGTACCTCTCGTAAGAGTAAACTCCTATTGTCAATATAAACAGGAAGACAATTATTAATGTCACACTTTTTTTCATAGTGCACCTCCTTAAACTCAGTAAAAATACTTATCAAGATTTATTCCAAAGCCTGAAGCTTTTAAATAAAAGGAAACATTCATATCTTTTTTTTACAAAGGTATTTATTTTTTTACACCTGTAAGAAATTTATTACTTAGATTCTTCTCAAAATTGTCTTCATTGATGAAAAATATGATTGAGAATTTTCCTTTACATTTGAAAAGAAGTCTGATAAAAAATTATATAAGCTTATTATTAAGGAGGGAAGAATGAAGAAGAGAGCAGTTTTTTTTATTATAATCTTTGGATTTTTCCTATCATTAGGATTTTCCGGAAAAACAAAAGTTTACACAAAAAATGGGGTGGCAATAATAGAAAATCAGGAAAGTGGTTTCATTATTAATAAAGGTATCAGGCTCAAAGAAGATCTAAGTCTCGGGAAAGAAGAGGGTGAAGATTATGAAATGTTCAGTCAATACTTAAGTGTTGCGATTTCTCAAAATGGTGATATCTTTATTTTTGATGGTAAAAGATATAGAGTATTGAAATTCGACAAAAACGGGAAATACCTCTGGAGCAAAGGGAGAAAGGGAGAAGGACCTGGAGAGTTCAGAGAGCAGTTTTGTGACATATATGTTCCCCCATCAGGAAAACTTATAGTGGTTGACGGTTTTTTTCTTCATGTTTTTGATAAAAACGGGAATTTTTTAAAGGATATAAAACTGGACATAATGAGCACCCATATAGACTTTTTAAAAGATGGTAAAATGTTTATTGACACATTTTTAAGGGGGCAACCCGGAGTAGCGGCTGCTCTATACTCTTCGGACGGAAGATTAATTTCAAAGTTTCCCGTAGAGTACAGATACGGACCAAAGTTATCAAAAAGCATAGGAGTGTCCATCGGAGGAGGGGGCTTCAGAGTACATGGTGAGAAAGTTTTCCTTAGTATTCCGGTAAAATATGAAATCAGAGAATATGATTTTAAAGGAAAGCTTTTTAAAATTATTAAAAGGGATGTAAAACTTTCTCCCCCGAACATAAAAGTATTTGCAGGGGGAGGAGTAACCGTATATCCTTCCGATCACTCCGGACCTGTCTTCTTTTATGAAAATTACCTTATAAATTCAGTATTCAAAGTAAAGAAAAAAGATAAGAAGAATTATGAATTTACGAAATATCTTGATTTTTTTGATTCAAAAGGAGTTTATATGGGATCATACAAATTACCAAAATCAACAAAATTAGAATTCATTGATAAAAAAGGATTCTTTTATTTTATTCAAAGCGAACCGTTTCCTCGGGTTTACAGAGCAGAGCTTATAATCGGGAAAAACTAAAACCTACTTATATTTACCGTAGAAAATTCCTTCCGGTTTTTTTACTCTGTATTCAATAAAAAAAAGACCTTCATCTGTCTCCTTCAGATACCCAATGTGACCATTCGAAAAGAATTTTAATTCCACAAAACCAATCCCTTCCGGGGGGTTCAAATGATATAGATAATTTCCTTTATTATCAAATATATCAAGACTGCTGCTCAAATTTTTGTTAGGAACAAAGATGGCAATGTATCCTGAAGGCAAAACTCTTATTTTTGAAAAACTCATGAGTCTATCGGGAAGCTCTTTTAAAAAAGCTCTCCTCAACTCTTTATCAAGACCGCGAAAGAATGTTTTTCCTATCCTCTCCCTGTCATTTCTTGAGAGTGATATTCTTTTTGAGACTTTTCCAAAAGAAAATTTCTCTTTTCCGTCAAGTTGAATAGCAAAAATTTTATACTTATTTGTAAAGCCATAGTAAATCACATCATTTTTACTATCATATGACCATTCAAGACTGGGGTTTAACCCTGCAATTGAAATTGAAAAAACACCTTTTGTTGTTTTCACCGTAATCATCCCTACATCCTTTGAATTAGCATACTTTTTTATTAAATGCTCATTCATATCAAACAAACCAAAAGCTTTTTTATAAGAAAATGGTTTTTCTTTCTCTTCTTTTTTGTCTATTTCATAAAAAGATGCCAGATATCTCTTATCATCCACTATATCAAGAGGAGAATAAATTTGTTTGAGATTCTTTTTGAAAATAGATTCTCCTTTTTCATCAACTTTCATTATCTCTCTTGAATTTGATAGAAAAATCCCATCCTCAACCGGTTTGATATAATCAACATATCTCATTTCACCTGGACCAAGCCCATATTTACAAATTTTCCCTATAAACTTCCCTTCACGAGAATATTTTAGTACCAATGCTTTTTCAGGAACCACAAAATAATAATTCCCCTCAATATCCTTTTCCACAATCTTTGCTCCGAGAGCTTCAAGATTTGTTTTTGAAGGGTCAAAACTCAGGACTTTTTCAAGTTCAAGTTTAATCTCTCCTTTTTGAGGAATAGTTTGTTTGAGAAGATTGTTTTCAGCGGTTTTTTTAACATTCTTTTTCGTGGTTTTACTTTTACAAGAAAATAGAAACAGAGTAAATAAAATAATAAATAAAACGGATATTTTTTTCATTCTTTCCCCTTATCCTTTACCCTTAAAAAATATTCAGCGGTTTTTTCACTCTATACTCTGTAAAAATATCCCCATTATCCGTTTCCTCAATATAACCAAGATATCCTCTTCCGAAAATAGCAAAAGCTTCCATCTTCATACCTTCTGGAGGAAGTAATTTATAGATATAATTGCCCTTTTTATCAAAAACATCAACATTCCCATCTCCGTCATAAACAAGCAGATAACCGGAAGGCGATACTTTCATATTTATAAAAGCAAGCTTTTCATCCGGAATTTTTTTAATAAGTGCCTTTTTTATTCCTTCTCCCATCTGTTTGAACATATCGGCAATTTCCTTTTTCTCCCTGTATGTTCTGATTCTGGGCGCTTCTTTTTTACCAAAGGAGCAAATTTTATTCCCTTTCAAATCAACGGAATATATCCTATACTTATCGCTAACACCAAAATAGACTATTCCATTTTTTCTATCATAAGCCCATTCAATGGAAGGAAAAACACCTTTAATACCGAAAGCAATTACTCCTTTACCGGTTCTAACTATTGTAATTCCGCTCTTCTTACTCTCAAAATACTTTGCAAGCACTCTTTCATTTATGTCAAGTAAACCGAGAGCTTTTTTAAAAATAGTTTTACCTCCTTCTTTTTTAACATCATTAAATGTCCCGACAAATTCATTATCATTTACCATTTCAATTCCGTGTCTCTCTTTGAAATTCTTCTCAAAAACAATTTTTCCTTCAAAATCACATTTAATTAGTTTTCTCCCGTTTGATATATATATTCCTTCAGGTAGTATTCGAAAATACGATATATAAGAGAGTTCACCCGGGCCCTGCCCTTTATGCAAAAATTTTTTCAAATATCTGCCTTCCGGAGAATATTTAAACACAGAAATTTCAGAGGAGGAAAAATAATAATTTCCTTTCACATCTTTTCCGAACCATCCCAGATCCACTGCCTCTCTATTTGTTTTCGAAGGGTCAAAGCTTAAGACTTTTTCAAGTTCAAGTCTTATCTCACCTTTTAAAGGCTTTGTTTGCTCGAGAAGATTGTTTTCCTTCGTACCTTTTTTTTCAGTGGTTTTGCGATTACACGAAAATAAGAAGAAAATAGATATAATGATAAATAAAATAAAGCTTTTTTTCATAAAACCTCCTTTTTTAAAAGTAAATAATTCTTAAATGCCCGCAAAAAAATTGTAAGCATCTTTTTAATTTGAAATTCAAAACACTTTTTCAGCAAAGAGAACCCAATCATCATTTTCATTCCTCTTAAGATAATAGTATGTTCCATTTTTCACTGTAAATATCTGACTATTGGGAAGAAAAACATTTTTCAGCTCTTTTCCTTTCGGGTCTAATATTCTGAATAAAACTTTATCCCCTTTTGTTTCATATGTTTTAAAGTAGAGTTTACCGTCCAGAACAAAAAACCTGTCAAATGCCGGAAAGTATTTAACATAGACATGTTTGTCCTTTAATAATTGCCACACATTTTTTGGTGTTTCGGATTTTAATTTTTCGAGATCCTTTTTTATATATTCCTCTGGAATTAATTTTTTCTCATAAGGTTTGTTTATAGAATAAAGTTTTTTGCCCGAGCTATCGTAAACATCAACATAGAGCCCCTTTCTTGCATCAGCAACAAAAATCTTATTATCAAGTACAGCAAACATTATTCTGCTCGGAGGAAGTTCAATTTTGTCCATATACTTATGATCTATTCTCGAAAATTCCTTTATAAGCTTTTCATTCTTATCATAAAGACCAATTCTTATCACCAATATGGGTTTTCCGGATTTTTGTGGAAGGGAAGTCATTTCACGGAGGACATAATTTTTATCTATCAAATCCAGATCAAAAACATTCCTTTTCAATTTTATCAACCTCAGAAAATCACCGCTCAATGAAAGAATATGCAATCTTTCTCCGTGGGCATACAATTTATTATTTTTTACCCGCAAATAGGGACTGTACTTAAATTCATTGGGACCCTCTCCCTTTTTCCCGACTTTCTTAATCAGTTTCATCTCTTTAAGAGAATAGATATAGATGGAATTATCCGCCGAGACAAACAATTTTCCGTCAGCAACTGCAATATTTGCCGCTTCAAGAAGATCCGTTAATTCAAAGATTTTTTTAGCATAAATACTCTGAGTAGAAATAAATAGACAAAGCAAAATAAATACAATAGCTTTTTTCCAACCAATAAAAACTTTTCCTTTGTTTGACATTCTTAAATAATCTCTTGATAAAACAAACACTTTAAACCTCCGACACTTTTTTGCGATTAAATTCCCTTGATTACAAAGGGTAAATACTCTTTATTCTTTTCATATTCACTTATAATAAGCTTTTTTAATTTCGGGTTCTCATACATTGCCATCAAAAGAGCCCCCTGAGCTCTTAAAAGCCTTTTTTCCGGTTCAAGTCCGAGATTGAGTTTTTTCACCTTTTTTATTATTTCGGAAGTATTATCCAAAATTCTGTTTTTACTTCTCCTATCATTAAAAATTGCATTTATAACAAAGGCTTCCACATGTGGCAATCTCTCTTTTTCTGTCTCCCTTATCAAATTTATCCCCACACAGATGTGCACAAAATACCGGTCTTTAACTACTCTTGATATTGCAAAAAACTTTGTTGCAATTTCAAGTACCCTGTCAAGGGAGACGACTTTCTTCTTTTTCGTAGGAGCCCCCCTATTAACATAATAATACTCAAATTCTTTTAAAAGATTTACAAATTTTTCATCATTTTTCAAGCTCTTAATAAATTCCTTTTTTAACTCTTTCGGATCAGACACCCCTTTCAGTTTTTCATAATAATCCTTTTTTGCAAAATTTACGAGAAGATAGTCAAGATAAATAGTATTGTTGTTGACTATTTTAGCATAAGGATCATTTTCCGGTAATTTGAGCACTCTTGTTGAAATATACTCTTTTCCTTTGTATTCTTCCTTCTGAATTGAAAATATTTTGTCAAAGCGATCAATAAGAGAATCAGCACTCAGAAACCTTGCCATTAAAAGAAACAGAAAAAATAAAACAAAAAATTTAAAAAATAAAACCTTTTTCCCCCTTGCCCGGGAGTTTTTAAAATTTTTCATTTATTAACCTCCTTTCCAAAAGCTTAAAGCCATCCCTTCAGGCAGCTCGAAAATGCTCCGAGGCTTTGATATCTTTTAAACATTCTGGTTCTCATATTCTTTTAAAATACATTTTCATTTTCTCAAAAAGCTCGTAAAAAACCGGTATAATCAGAAAAATCAGAACAGATGATGTCGTAAGCCCACCAACCGCACAAAGGGCAAGCGAGGTCCAGATATCGGTTTGTCCGGCTTTATGAGAAATCACAAGTGGGAGCATCCCTAAAATGGTGGTTGTTGCAGTCATAAGCACAGGTCTTATCCTTTCCCTTGCTCCCATTGATACAGCATCTTCAAGTGAAACTCCTTTTTTTCTGTAATTATTAATATGATCCACAAGAATAATCGCATTATTAACAACAATACCGGAAAGAAGGATTATTCCGATATAAGATGTGGAATCAAAATAAAAAGTACCGAACTGATTCGCAATTGTAAATCCGATAAAAACTCCGATTAATGCCAATGGTATTGATAACATTATAAGTATCGGCTGTACAAAACTCTCGTAAAGAGCTCCTAAAATCAGATAGATTAAAAAGAGAGAAAGAATTGTTGCGAAAATCAGCTGCTGCTTTTCCTCCTTTTTCATCATCCATGAATACTCTTCCTTGCTCTTTTTAAATCCCGCAGGTAATGTAAGCCCATTGTAAAAAGCTTTGTATAGCCTATCACCTCTCTTTGATGAGCCAAGATAGTCCCATCTTACAATTGCAATAAACTCCTGGTTTTCCCTGCTTATTCCCGCTTTGAAAAATCTTTCTTTTATTCTTAACACATCGCTTAACCTGAAAGGTATTCCTGTCGGGGATTTGAATTCCTCTTCCATTATATCTCTCAATTCCACCTCTTTCGGGATATCAAACTTAATTGCAAAATCCATCTCCCGGTCATCATAAACAATTTTATTTCTTGCAAAAGAGGAAGAAAGCAAACTTGAGAGTATGTACACAAGGTATCTCGGAGTTATATCATATCTTCTCATTGCATCATAGTCCATCTCCATCTGATAATACTTGGATTTGCTCCCCCAGAAAAACCCTTTCTGCGTTACTATTTCAACTTCCTGAATCCTTCGGTTGGAAAGAAGAGATTTTTTAAGATTATCCGCTAATTTCAAAAGTTTAACAAAATTGTATCCCTTAATAATAATTGAATATGGAAGCCATGAGCCTGTTTCAGGAGAATAATAATACCCCTGCGGGTCAAACCCGGACACACTTATTCCTATACCTGCCATATTTGTTGCAAGTGAAATCAGCTCCTGTTTCAATATATACGGATATGCGGAAAATTCGATTTTTTCAGGGAAACTTATCTCCATAAATGCGTTTCTTCCCATAATTCTTGTTTTAACCTCTTTCTCATAAGGTTTTGAAAGTGCAAGTTTTTCAAACTCCATGATGGTCTTTTTCGTATCCTTAAATTCAGCCCCTGATGGCAATTCCACCCACACTGTAAGCCTCTGTTTTTGATACCATGAAAAAAATTTCCCGAAGGGAGTCTCCTTTAAAAATATCTTGTATGAAAAAAATATAATTAAAATCATAGGTAAAATCACAAAAAGGGGATAGGTTAAAATAAAATGAAAAAACCTGCCTTTTCGGGCCTTAGCTTTCTTTTTTCGCACCCTGAAATTCAGAGAGGTTGAAACAGAGGGAATTAATGTGAATGCAACAAAGACAGATGATACAAGAGCAATGCTGATTAGCTGGGCAAGGGGTAGATAGTACAATCTAAGTCTTCCCTGAAAATATGCAAATGAGAAAAACACTATTATTGTCGTAAAGGTTGAAGCAAGAACAGGTAAAATCATCTCCCTCGAACCATTAATCGCGGATGTAAGATTATCCTCTCCGTACTCCCTGTGCCTTAATATATTATCGAATACAACGACAGCATTATCCACGAAAATTCCGAATCCGAGAGCAAATCCTGAAAGAGTCAGAAGATTAAGGGGGATTTTTAATATGTATACAAAGGTAAGAGTTGCAAATACCGAAAAAATCACTGAAGAAAAAACAAGCACAGAAGCTTTCGGATCTTTAACCACAATAAGAAGAATTATAAAAATCGTGAATAGTATCAAAGCTGATAATTTCCCCAATCTTGTCAGCCTTTTAATCAACTCCTTGCTTTCATCCTGAATGATTTTTGTTTTAAGATTGTATTTTTTCTCTATCAAAGATATCTTTTCTTTCAGAATTTTTGATAATTTAAGTGTGGATGCTTCCGGTTGCTTCATTATATCTATTGTTACAACAGGCATTCCATTGTATCTCTGCTCACTTTCAACTTTTTTATAGGCAAACCTTACACCGCCTATGTCTTTGATTTTAATTGGAAGATTTTTTGTTCTTTTTACTATGATATTTTCAATGGAAGATATCTTTTTCGCTGATTGTGAAAGAGAAATAACAATTTCCTTATTCAAATATCTTGAATTCACCGAGGAGAGCAGAAAAAAATTATTTGAAATGGCACTGTATACCTCTCCCACGGAAACATCATATTTTTTCATTCTGTTTATATCAAGGTTAATTTCTATCTGAGGTTCTGATCCCCCCCAGATGGAAATACTATCAACCCCCTGAACAGCTCTTAACATGGGAGATATTTCCCTTTCAGCAATATCTTTTAATGTATTAACGGAATAATTACCGAATATTCCGAAAGAGATAAATGGTTTTTTCTTAAATTCCCTGGGCACATAGGGAACAATTTCCGGAAAAGTTGCCTGCGGAGGTATTTTATCCCTTAATCTATTCAACCTCTCTTTCAAAAGAACATATGCCATGTCCATATCAGCCTTTTTGGAAAACTCAACCTCTATCTTCATACTATTTTCATTACATTGGGTCTTTATCTTTTTAACCCATTTCATACCCGAAATCTGCTCTTCAAGAGGAAGAGCTATCTTTTGCAAAATCATATCAGCCGAAGCTCCGTGCCATGAAGAGACTATTGAAAGAGAGGGAAGTTTTTCATCGGGGATAAGTTCTATCGGGGTGTTTTTTATAGAATATATTCCAAGTAAAAGGATGGATGCGAAAATCAGAATTGATATGACAGGTTTTTCAATTATCCTTTTCAATAATTTTTACCCCTTTTTTTCAATACTTTCATATAAAACAGGAATTAAGATAAGAGTGAGAAAAGTTGAAAAAAGCAATCCTCCGATAACAACTATGGCAAGAGGTCTTTGAAGTTCGGAGCCCTCCTGCATCATCAAAGCCATGGGAATCAAACCGAAAATTGTTGTAAAAGTTGTCATAAGTATGGGGGTCAATCTTACCTTTGAAGCAATCATAAGAGCCTCGCGGACAGACTTCCCCTGTTGCCGCAATTTGTTCGTATAATCTATTTTTACAATAGCATCATTTACAACTATACCCACCATCACGAGAAAACCTATTCCCGCTATGACATTTATGGTCGAGCCTGCTATAAGAAGAAAAAGGAAAGCTCCTAAAAATCCCATCGGAAGAGTTAACATGATTATAAGAGGATGAATAAGATTTTCAAACTGAGAAGCCATAACCATATAAACAAGTAGAGCCGCAAGAAGAATTGCTTCCTTAATTGATGTAAATGCCTTTTTTCTCTCTTCCTCCTCTCCCGCAATCTTAAATCTTGTTCCCGGAGGTAGGACTATGTGCGAAAGTTTTTTGTTCACTTCAGGGGCTATTTGCGAAAGTTTTTTACCTGCAAGGTTTGCAGAAATCATAAAATACCTTTCCTGCCCCTCTCTTGTAATCTCTTTTACCGATGAGATTCTCTTTGTACTTACAAAATCACTTATATGATAAATAGTATCTCCGAATTTAACAGGCATGTTCAAAAGCCCTTTAAAACTTCTGCTCTTTCTCAAAGGAGTGGACAAAACTATGTCATAATTTTTTTGAAATTGCTTAAGTACGGAGACCTTTTCCCCTTTCAAGGAATTTGAAATTATAGAAGCAATCTGCTTTTTTGTTATATTAAGATTTTTCAGCAAAGTGTCTTTAAAGGTAATGGCCAATACAGGCTTTCCCTTTTCCGTGTTTGCTCTCAAATCAACAAGCCCCTCAGTATTCTTTATTCTTTTTATAATTTCATTGACAGCCTTTTTGCCATTCTCTATTCTTTCGTAAAACACCTGTATTTGAAATTCCTCCGCTCCGAATTTAAGATATTCTGATAGTGTGTTTTTTTCGGGAGATACCGCAAAACTCAAATCGGAAAATCCGCTTAAAATTCTTCTCACTTGAGACATCAGTTTATCCCTTTTTCCTTTTGCATTCACAATAATATGGATATTATTAAGTGAAATTTCTCCCTTTCCGAAAGATAGAGAGGATACAGCTCCAACCTGTGAAAACACATGCTTTATCCCATTGATTTTTCCTATTTTCCTCTCAATCTCCTTTGCCATCCTGTCAGTTTCCTCAAATCCATAGTCAGAATTTGTCTGAGCCGAAATTTCAAAATTATTGGACACTGTTTGAGGCAAAAGCTCCTTTTTAAGTTCCATGTAAAGTAAAAAGGAGAGGATAAACATCAAAATCATAATCGAATACGGAATAATCTTTTTATTAAGAGATAATTCCAAAAATTTGTGGTATTTTTCATCAAAGCTTTCATAAGTTTTATTAAAAATTTTGTAAACAGGTTTCATCAAAAATGAAAAGAAAAGTGAAAAAACTTTTAAAATAATGGAAATAAGAGCTTTTACAAACTTTATAATAAAATCAAGTATTATACCGATAATAAAAAACGGTAGTCTGAAAATCAGATGGATTATCCACAGTATTTTGCTACCACTGTGATTTTTCCATGAGAAGAATGAAAGAATCCGGTTAAGCAATCTTTTTCCGAATCCCGATGCCTTTTCCGGCACATCACCTACACTATCCTCTTTTGTACCAGAGAACACAGCAAAAAGAGATGGAAGAAGAGTAATTGAAACAATAAGTGAAGCAAGCAGTGAATATGATACCGTGAGAGCCTGATCTCTGAAAAGCCTTCCGGTTATTCCGTAAATATACATTACAGGCAAAAAGATAACTATTGTTGTAAGAGTGGAAGCTGTAATGGCTCCTGCCACCTCTTTTGTACCATCTATAGCAGCTGTAATAGCATCTTTGCTCTTTCTGTGCCTGAAAAGACTTTCAAGCACAACTATTGAGTTATCCACAAACATACCGACACCAAGAGCCAATCCTCCCAAGCTCATAATATTAATGTTAACCTTTGAAAAATACATTAAAACAAAGGTGGAAATAATTGCTATCGGAATAACAGTGGCAACAAGAAGAGGATCTCTCGAATTTTGAAGAAACACGAGTAAAACAAAGAAAGCAAGAATAGAGCCTAAATAGAGAGACATTTTAAGGGAATTTATTGAAGATAGAATAAGTCCCGCTTCTTCGGTAATTATGTCAAATTTTATATCTCCGAACTCCTTTTCCATAAGGGAAAAGGCCTTTTTTGCCTTTTGTGTTGCCTTAACAGTGTTGGCATCAGCTTCCTTGTATATCAGTAGTGCCACAGTGGAATTTCCATCATACCTTATATCCCCCTGCTTTGGAATTTCATTCAAACTTACCTTTCCTATATCTTTTATGAATATATGACCGGACTTCAGTCTTTTAACGGGGATATTCTCTATTTCCCTATAATTTCTTATTTCACCTTCTATTTTAACACTGTGTTTAAGTTTGTTTTTTCTAATTGTCCCGCCTAAAACAACCTGATTATAATTGTTTATCGCGGAAGCTACATTTTCAAATGAAACTCCGTAAAGTGTCAGTTTTTCAGGAAAAAGTTTGACAAGAACTTCCTGCTTACCTCCGCCCCTTATTTCAACCCTTGAGATACCCTCAAGCTGCTCAAAACGGGGTTTTATCAAAAACTCGGAAATCTCCCTTAACTCCTTTAAAGTTTTCCCCTTTGATTTTACAACCGCAATTATTATGGGCCTTGTTGAAGGGTCAAATTCAAAAATCTGAGGTTTTTTAGCCTCTTTCGGAAGGAAATCGCTACTCTCTTCAACTTTTTCCTTTACATGAAGAAGGGCAAAATTCATATTTGTCCCCCAGTGAAATTCCACTGTAATGATTGAAACTCCTTCTCTGGAAACAGATTTTATATTTTTAACTCCGGATATGGGAGAAAGCTGGGCTTCAAGAGGGCGGGTTATTATCTTTTCAATCTCTTCGGGCAAAGCTCCCGGATATTCAGTCACTACAGTTATTTTAGGATATGCTATGGCAGGCAAAAGATCAACCGAAAGATTCCTGAGAGAAATTACTCCGAGAAGAATAATTCCGATGAAAAACATAATAGTGGCAACAGGCCTTTTGACGGCTATTTCTGTAAGGCTCATCTTATTTGACTATTTTAACTTTTGACTGATGGGCAAGGGTAAGCTGTCCCTCAACAATAACAAGCTCCCCCTCTTCAACTCCGCTTTTGATTTCAACATCTTCGCTGTTTTGCTCCCCCATCTCTATGTATCTCCAGAGCGCTATATTATTTTCCACAACAAAAACAAGAGGCCTTTCGGATCTAACAAGTATAGCCTTTCTCGGCACAATTATAACATCTTTGAGAATTTTATACTCTATCTCTGCCTCCGCTCTCATACCTGCTCTGAGATAGCCGGGATTTTTCAAGGATATGTACACAGGCAATGTCTCCTCTTTCTCACTGAGTTCAGGGCTTATTGCAAAGATTTTTCCGTAAAAAACCTTGCCGGGAAAACCCACGAATTTGATTCTGACTCTCATCCCTTCCCTGATTTTTGATGCCTCGGTCTCAAGGACAAAAGCCTTTAAATAAATGGAATTAAGATTAATAATTTTAAAAAGCTCAGTACCAGCGGATACTGTTTCCCCCTCAGATACATCCAACTTTGATATGATTCCGGAAAATGGAGCTTTAATTCTTGTCCTCTCATAATCAAGCCTTGCCTTTGTAAGATTAAGCTCAGCCTGCGTAAGTCCTAATACCACCTTCTGAACCTGCTCCCTCATTGCTCCGCTTTCAATCATGGTTTTCAAAAGTTCATCCTCAGCAGCGTGGAGCTCTTTTTCCGTGATTTTACCCTCTTTGTAAAGCTTTAAAGCCTTCTCATAAGCTGACTTTTTTTCACTTACTCCCTTTTTCTTTTCAGAAGAGATGTATGAATTAAAACCTTCGGTATTAACTATATATTTTGAAAGAGCCTGAAGCCTTTCGGCTTCGGCTTTTTTAAGAGCAAGTTTCATCTCCTTATCATCTATCCTTATGATTAGCTCTCCTTTCTTAACCCTGTCTCCGATTTTTTTTCTTACCTCAGCAACTTTTCCCGAAATCTCAGCTTTTATGGCAGCTTTCTGTCTTACCTCCGTAACAGCGGACACCCTTAATCTCAGAGGCAAATCCCCCTTTCTGATTTTAACGACCTTTACGGGAAGCGGAGCTTCCTCACTTTTACCGCTTTCTTTGACAGCTGTTTCGGTTTTGTCCTGATTATCCTTTTCCGAACCTATGTTTTTAACAATCTTACATCCGACAAAACCTATTCCCGCAACAATAAGAAAAATCAAAAAAAACCTAATCGTCTTTTTCATCCCCTTCTCCTAAATAATCAAATTTATAACAGATTCTGTAATTTTTCAAGGAAAATAAGAAAAACAAAGATTTCACACCATATATTTTCCCCTTAGTAGCTTCAGTTTTTTGTCCTGGTTTTTTGCTGTTTTAGTATATCCCTTATTCTTCGATAATCAGCCATTTCTATTTCTCCTTTGTGTTTGTATACGAGCTTTCCGTCTTTACAAATAAGGGTAAAACTTGAATAATTACCGTATACTTTCTCCATTTCCGAATCCATAGGTTTGAAATTAATATTGTACAATCCTATTACATCTTCCCACTCCTTTGAATAATAACCTATTATCTTAACCCTTTTTCCGTATAAACTGTTTATCCTCTTCCACTGGCTGAAATTTTCCTGTTTCATTGAGCATATCTTACAACCCCCTCCCTTTTTTCTATCAAAGCCTTTTATAAATATTATTGAAATTCCTTCTTGATTGCTATTTCCCACCACACAAATATCAGGTTTTCCTCTTTTATTAATAAAAATTATAATTAACACAACAAATAATAAAAACAAAACACCTATCAAAACAAAACTTTTTCTCATTTTTCTAACCTCACTGTATTATTCTGAAAAAATTGCTTTGGAAGCTGTTCGGCTGCTCTGCTGCTCAGCTTTGGGCTGCTCGGCTTTTTATCGCTATCTTCCATCTCCATATCTCTTTCACAGGATAATTCTTTGTCTTTACCGAATAAAAGTATCCGCTATCCCTATCATAATACACAGGTGTTCCGTATCTGATTTTAATATTACCATAATAGTATTTTCCGTCTCTGCTGAGTATGTAAAGATAATCGCTCAAATCCGTATCCCTTCCCCTGTCAATCGTATTTCTTCCTACTGCTATGTATAAATACTTCTTTCCTTCAAATATCCCGTTAACACTTGCTATATCATATATGCCTCTTTGAAGCTTATCCAAATTCTTCCATGCTTTCTGTACTCCGAAATATTCGTCTATGTTTACCTTTATCTCCGAAACTTTCCCGTCTTCCTTATATTTATATATCCTCATAAAATTGTCCTTTGGATAAGTAAATGTAATATAAAAACAATCATCTCCCAAAGAAAACACTGTATCATCCATAACAGCAACCTCTTCAATCTCATCCCTCAGGCTCTGAACCCTTGTAAAATAATATCTCACTTTGCCTTTTTCCCATACCTCAACAGCAGGTTCACCCCTTTTGTATCTTTTTTTATGAAAATATATTTTATCTCCCCTTTTTATTATGTCTTTGGGGAATATCAACCCTTTGTGTCTGAGTTTTTTGATTATTTTAAAGTTATCGTCAAGAATGTAGTAATATGGGAATGTTTTTTTCCATGCTCCCATTACTCCAATTATGTGCTCTTTAAAGGAACTAATATAATTAAAAGCTGTATCTTTAACTTCATCCATTCCTTTCCCCTTTTTATAAAAAATTATTGAATAATCGGAGCTTTTTTTCCCAAAATCAATTGTATTTTTTAAAAAATAGACTTTATCTTTTACTTTAAACGGATAACTAATTCTACTTCTTCCTTCATTTGAATAATATATCTTTTCCCTGTTTTTTAAGGAAAATTCTCTTTCTTCCAATACAGTACGTATGTTCTTATAAATTAAATCTTTTTCTTCTTGTTTTATCTCTCCATTTTTCAAAAGATTTTCTACTATATCTCTGTGGAAGCTTATTGTCATTGTAATTTTATAATTTCTGTAATTATAAGAAGAATGATTGGCATAGTTTAAGGATTTATCTATATTTGAGCTAACAATAAGTTTGTAAATAAAATTCTTATCAATTGCTCCAAACAGAGATATAGTAAACAATGCAAAACCTAAAAGAATAATAACAAAACCTATTCTCCTTTTCATTTTATCCCCTCTATCTTATAAACATGTAGCTTTTCAATATCATCATCAAAATTTTTTGCATAAAGGTAGTCTCCTTTTATTTTAAAGATTCTTATACCTTCCTCAACGCGTAATTTAGCAACTATTTTACCTGTATTTGCATCTACGAACATTAGAAAACTTTCACTCTTTATTTTCTTCTTTCTTTTATAAAACGAAATGCTGTAATGAACAACAATATATCTACTTCTGAAATAATCTAAAAATCCAACCGTTACAATACGGTGCTTGGGAGGATATTTAAAAGGGAACTTAAGATAGAATCTTGGCATTTTATAACCTTTTAATATCTCTATGGAATGTTTTCTTAAAAATTTCCCATCTCCACTATAATAATAAAGAGAGAGAGCTTTTTCCGGAAAAACAAAAGTACTAACAACTTCATTTCTTTTTTCATCTCCTGCACTTTTTAAAAACATATTAGTCATAAACAATGCCATCTCCATTTTTCCCTTTTTTCCCTTTTTATAAAAGTCGGGAAATTTATCAAAAAAACTGTAAATAATTTTTATTCCCGAAGAATTTATTTTAACCCCGACTATTCTTTTTTCAAAATCCGCTTTCTCAGGATCCAAACTCAATTGTTTTGTTAAATACAAAAGTCCGTTCATATAAAAAAAACTTGTAAAATATCCTATTTTACTTGTTTTTATATATTGAGGTGTTCCTCTCAAATCCAAAGGATAGATTGCTATCCTCTTGTTCATATTATCTTTAACAAAAATTTTATCTTTTCCAACAACAATATCTATCAAATCTCCAAAGTCTCCCGGTCCCTGGCCTCTCTTTCCCGTTTTCGCAATAAATTTACCATCTTTCGAATACTTCCTTATAAAACAGCCTCTACCATCTGCTATGTAAATATTCCCCTTATCATCTGTGTCAACACCTGATATTAAAAAAAACTCATAATGAGGACTATCAGAACCTATGGTTTTTAATTCTTTTAAATTTATTTTGCAAGAAAAGGCTCCTTCAATAATAACAAAAAAGAAGAAAACAAACATAAAAATAAAAATCTTTATCTTTTCCATTTTATCCTCCTATATAAGAAAAAGGGGACAGCATTAAGGCTGCCCCCTCATAAATTACCTTTTTAAACAATTATAGTAGTTCTGTAGGCATCCACTTAAACAAGCTTTAATATCACCTGGTTGAGAAAGACAATAGGTTCCAGAACACCAAGCTAAATACTCATCACAATCAGATGGAATCGCCTGCAAACTCTTCACCACAAACAACACAGACCCCAACACTATCAAACTTATAATTAATATTGACAAAATTTTTTTCTTATTCATAACCTTACCTCCGTTAATTTTTTTCGATTAAATAAGCTTTTAGCTTCACCGGAGGTAGGGTCATGGTGGCTTTAATCTGTTATTGCAAAACTTTTCGTATATACACTTTTTCTGGAGAAATCTGAGAATTGTGTGTGTGTGTGTGTGTGTGTGAAATAGTCGAAA